>Ga0207422_1000117_pt1:0-297500 | contig 298586 bp, 268 predicted proteins | sample MarCyaLeptolynsp_FD_187757 | JGI IMG/M metagenome (GOLD analysis project Ga0207422, IMG submission 187757) | Marine cyanobacterial communities from Panama - species 1 Leptolyngbya sp. (SPAdes) | ecosystem: Environmental > Aquatic > Marine > Unclassified | place: Panama: Panama City...
GTGAAAAAGGTGACCAGGGTGATGTCGGTCCACAGGGCATCCAAGGCGAGAAAGGTGACCAGGGCGACGTAGGTCCCCAGGGCATACAAGGTGAAAAAGGAGACCAGGGAGATGTAGGTCCCCAGGGTATCCAAGGTGAAAAAGGTGATCAGGGCGATGTTGGTCCCCAGGGTATCCAAGGTGAAAAAGGTGATCAGGGCGACGTAGGTCCCCAGGGAATCCAAGGTGAAAAAGGTGATCAGGGCGACGTAGGTCCGCAGGGAATACAAGGTGAAAAGGGTGACCAAGGAGATCAAGGCCCACAGGGGATTCAAGGTGAAAAAGGTGACCAAGGTGATCAAGGCCCACAGGGAATCCAAGGCGAAAAAGGCGATCAGGGCGAGAAAGGAGATCAGGGTGATCCAGCTACCGATGACCAAGCACTAAGTACGGATGGAACTCCAGGCGATATTTCGATTACCGGTGGCAATAACATTACCATCGCCGTAACTTCAACGGATTCCAACAATTCCATTACTAATGGGGCCGATGGCGGAGCATTTTATGAAAGTCCGATAAAGGCATTTGGTAAAATAGCTTCCAATGGCTCCGTAACCAGGGCCACTTCCGGAGTAACGGCAACCCGCATAAGTACGGGCCGTTACAGGGTTACATTGCCTTCCGGGGCTGTTTCGGACGCCAATTATATCATTCAATTGACCCAACCTGGCAGGGGTGGTTCAGGTAATGATGATCCAGGAATCTCCTATTCCAATCAAACCTCAACCAGTTTTGAAGTCATAATTGGGGACAACGATAATGGTGGAACGGACCGAAGTCGGTTCAACTCGGAATTCATGTTTACCGTTTTGGATTTATAAGGACGCATGGGAAAGTTATATGTCATATGGGCCATTGGGTTCTACTGGGGTATAAGTAATGCCCAGATAGATGGGAGCTTGTTGATGGGGCTTACCCAAGCAACCACTATCGAAATGAATTCGGTTTCCAATCCGATCAAAGGATCGTTGCTATATAATACCGAGGACAATCAAGTATATGTTTACAATGGGACGCAATGGAATGCTTTTGGGGGTACCCAGGTGTTTACGGGTGTCTTTACCATTAGCAATACAGGAACCATGACCATTACAGGTTTACCCTTTAAGCCCTCCCAAATCAGTTTTACGGCGCATGCCAATGTAGAATCCCTAAATCTAAACAGTGATAATGCTACCCGAAACAATGATAACGGAATCTCAAATTCTTTTGGTACCATGAACGGATTTGTTAGGGACGACAGCGGATCCATGGCGCAACAGGTGATTTACGTGGGGGGAAGTGGAAACTCCATAAACGATATCTCCAGATATGCCTCGAGTACCCATTGCATCGGTGTGCGCTACGGTAATCAAAATGGAGATAACCTGGGTATCACCTCGGCCAGTATAAGCTCATTGAATTCTAATGGTTTTACCATAAACGTGGACAACAATGCGGACGACCTTGTCGTTCTGTATAAGGCTTATCAATAAAATAAGAAGAATGGATGGGACAACTTGCAGCAAACCAATCGAGCCTATGCTCCCTTGTAAATACCAAGTCCACCCACAATTTATTTGTTACGAATCGGATGTATAGACTTTTTTTCATAGCGTTCTTTCTTTTTAGCGGAGCAATCGCCCATGCGCAAATAGAAGGCACTTTGTTGATGGGGCTTACCAATGCCACCACCAGCGAAATGAATACAGTAACCAATCCCATTGTGGGATCACTGCTATACAACACTACGGAAAAGGGTGTCTTCCAGTACAACGGTAGCGCTTGGGAGAACATAGCGAATACTGCCGGTTCTTGGAACACCGATGGCAATACCGGAACATCGGCCAGTACGGACTTTGTGGGAACTGCAGATGCACAGGATCTGGTCTTGCGGTCCAATAATATTGAAAAACTAAGACTAGTACAAAACAAAGGTCAATTATTGGCCAATCAGGCCACCTCCTACAACGACCATCCGTTGATCATTCGGGCAAATGGTGTAGATGTTTTGGCTTTTCAGGATAACTCGGGAACTACACAATGGCATTGGAACTTATTGGGCAATGGATTGAACTTTGTTGAAACGGATGTTGCGGATTATCGCCTCTTTTTGGAAAATGGGGGTCAGGTCGGTGTAAATACCGATTCCCCAACGGAACAACTGGACGTAAATGGTACGGCCAGGGTTCGAACTTTGGGAACGGCTTCCGACACCGATGCTATTTTGGCCGTAAATGCCACTGGGGTCCTTCGCAGATCCAAAATTAATTTCGGGGGGCGATGGACCAACTCCGATACGGCTACCAACCTCAACGTAGACGGTACCGTGGTTCCCATCTTCGGCACGGAGCAGTATAAGGACGACGGAACCAGTCTCTATGAGGTTAGCGGAAACACTTTAATTGTAAAGGAATCCGGCAGGTACGACATACGGGGCAATTTATCCTTGGTAGGTATCAACTCCGGTAACAACAGGCAACGGACCAATGTTAATGCCCGTATTGCCGTAAATGGTACAGCAGTGGGGGCCATCGCCGCATCGGGATACATTCGATGGGCCAGCGGACAGGATCACTCCAGTATTCACTTGAACGAAATTTTACAATTGAGCGCCAATGATGTGATTTCCATCATTACCTATCGGGAGGCCAATTCCGGTACCGTTAATTTGAGCGGCGCGGACGAATCGAGTTTTATGATCAATAAACTACGATAGCATGATGAAACTGAAACTGTTCCTTATCTTAATCTTTTCGGGCTTATCACTTGTTGCCCAGGATGCCTTGCATAATTACGGCAACCTACAATTGCACGATGGCACCTCAGTCGGATTTCATCTAAATTTGATCAATAACGGCAACCTAAATCAAGATGTGGGTCTGGTCGGTTTTTATGCCCAGAATACGAATTTGAGTATTTCAGGAAGTGAAGCCCCCGTTTTTTTCGATACCGAAATTGCAGTGGACAATGGATTGCTATTACAGGTACCGGTCAATGTTACCAACAACGCCAATTTTATTTCCGGAGACATTATAACGGCAAAAAATGATACCCAATTCTTTTTAAACTTTTTGGACAATGCCTTTTATGTGGGAGAGAACGATGTTTCCCTGGTGGACGGCAATGCGGCGGCCACCAACACGGAGAGTTTTATCTTCCCCGTTGGGGACAACGATAAATTGCGACCCCTCGAAATTATATCCGTAGCGGCAAATGCCTTGGTGAAGTGCAGTTATTTTTATGAGGACCCCAATACTTCGCAGTCATTGGGCAAGGGATTTAATACCACGCAAAAAACAACTTCCTTTATTTCCGTAAGTGAGCGGGAATTTTGGAGATTGGAAGGGAATATGCCCTCCAGGGTCACCCTTACCTGGGATGCTCAAAGCAACATCAGCGTGCTTGGCGAATACATTAGCGACCTTAAGGTGGTGGGATGGAGCAAGTCTGAAAATCAATGGGTAAACTTGGGCAATACCCAAGTAGAAGGTAATATGAATTACGGGTCGGTAACTTCCGAGGAATTTGTGCCCAATGATTATGAAATCATAACTATCGGCGGTAATGATGACCGTACGGAAACTTTTGAAACCATTGAACTTGACAATTATTTCCTCACCCCCAATGGTGATGGCAAGAACGATCTTCTGGTCTTGGAGGGTATTGAAAAATCGCCCAATAATACCTTGCAAATATTTAACCGATATGGTGTAATGGTTTACTCAAAAACCAATTACAATAATGAATTTAGGGGAGAATCCAATCAAAGCGCGGTGATCAAACAAAATTCAGGACTTCCTTCGGGCGTATACTTCTATATTATTACCATGAACGACCTTCGGCAAAAACACCAGGGTTATATGTATATTTCTTCCAGTAAAAAATAACGTTCTCCCAGAGGTAAATTTTGGCCAATTCGGCATTATGGTTCCCTATCCACAATTAATTGGTTAATTTTAGCTGGGAATAAGAGATAGGTCAACGAAACCCCTATGGGTCCATCACACCCTGGCTAAAATCAGGCTATGGCCGAAACGGATTGTTCCCGGGCATAACGATTGGAGAGCGGAGAACTTACCTTAGGTTCCTAAAATGGATTCCGAGTTTGCGCTATCCGAAAAATGAATACACTTATGGAGCGTAGAACATTTATAAAAAAAAGCGGTTTTGTAGGATCCGCACTTACGGTCTTGCCCGGTTGGGCGTTTCAGGACGGTTTCGATTATTCCATTTTGGAGCTGATGGGCAAAGCGGATATCGAACTGTACGGTAAAGGAATCAATCTGAGAAAAAAGGCACATGACGCCTTCGTAGAAATGAAAAAGGCCGCCTACAGTGACGGAATCGACTTAAAGATAGTTTCCAGCTATCGCGATTTCTATCATCAGGAACGGATATGGGAGCGTAAGTACATGCGGTTTACGGAAGACGCTCAAATGGAGCCACTGGAAGCCATTGATAAGATTATCGAATATTCCACCATTCCGGGGACAAGTAGACACCACTGGGGTACGGAAATTGATCTTATTGACGGATACCGAAAAGTAGAAGGCGATGTTCTGGAAACAGCCAAGTTTGAAAACGATGGCCCATTTGTTGACCTTAAAAAATGGATGGACGAACATTCCGAAAACTACGACTTTTATCTCGTTTACACGGACGATCCGGGCAGAAGGGGCTTTAAATACGAGCCCTGGCATTACAGCTATGCCCCGATATCCATTCCCATGTTGACCGAATTCCGAAAGAAAAATATCCTTAGGTTGTTACAGGAGGAGGAATTTCTGGGAAGTGAGCATTTTACCAATGGCTTTATCCGAAGCTATATCCAAAATAATATTTTGGACATAAATCCTGTACTGCTATAGGTTTTTTTGGTATCTTGAAATTACCCTGGAAAACACCACCTTATGAGAAGAGGTAGTTGGAAAATTCGCATTTTCATCGGTTTGGCCATTGTGGGCTTTGCCTTTGTACAACGTTGCAACAACAAACAGGAAAATCCCTATACCGGAAGGATACAGACTATAGATATGAGCGCGGAACAGGAGATTGCCATAGGTCTGCAAAGCGCACCGGAAATAGCGCAGCAGCACGGGGGTCTATATCCTGACGAACGCCTGCAATCCTACGTGGATGCCATTGGCCGAAAGTTGGTAAACAACAGTATGGCCAGGGAAACCCCATACCGCTATGATTTTCATCTTTTGGCGGATGATAGGACCATTAATGCCTTTGCCTTGCCCGGAGGACAGATCTTTATTACCTATGCCCTTTTCTCCAAATTGAACGAGGCACAATTGGCCGGGGTCCTGGGTCATGAAATAGGCCACGTAATCGGCAGGCATTCCGCGGAGCGGATCGCGGAAAGTAGCTTCTGGAGAACGGTGACCATGGGCGCTTCGGTGGGGGCGGATGCAGGGGGTATCGTTGGTAGTATAGGACAGAACACGCTCTTGAAAAATGGAAGGGGCGATGAATTGGAAAGTGATGAATTGGGCGTTTTGCTCATGATCCGTTCCGGTTACGAACCCCGGGAAATGATACGGGTCATGCAAATTCTCAAAGAGGCTGCTGGACCGAATAGGACACCCGAGTTTCAGAGTACCCACCCCGACCCGGAAAACAGGATCCAAAAAATAAAGGAAGCTATTAAAGAATACGAAGGTCGGGAATAACTGCAATTCATCGCAAGGGACTAGGTTATTATCCGCATTTCACTATATTTGTTGCTCCACAAATCTTTATCTGCCTCAAATTTAACCCCTTATAGCTTTCATTTAATAACATATGTCGTGTACGTAATACGGCATTTAAATAAAACTATATGGGAACACTTACACACTTTAAGAACTTGTACACGGAGGCCTTTGAGAATTGCAAACCGGAAATAGTGGTTGTGCTGCTAAAAGTGTACTCTGTATTCTGTGGGCTCATGCTCATTATGGCGGTATACGCCTTTATGCATCGGGCACTCAACGGATTTGAATTCTAGGATTACAATTCATTCGCTCTTTTACCGAACACGATTTGAAATGAATGGGGAATTAAAAAACCCTTCGGCCTTGCCGAAGGGTTTTTCCTTTTGATTGATGAACCTTCTTTAGCTTCCCATGGCCGCTTCAATAATGGCCAAGGCTTCCGTAGCATTTGAAAGTTGTGCATATTTCTTAGCGGTATATCCCTTATCGCTTTTAATTCTGAGGTTGGCCCCATTATCAATAAGCAATTCCAAGATCTCGGCCTTGTTGTAACGGGCCGCAAAAATGGCAGGGGTCATTCCCAAGGACTTTTTGTTCACGTCCTCGCCTAATTCTATCAAGCGTTTCACGGTATCGATATCGCCTTGCATGATCGCTTTACAAAAAGCGCTCACTTCTACTTTGGCAATCACGTTGCTGTACAACTGATCCGTTGGTTGGGTTTCCGATTTCGCGTTCGCGGTTGTGCCTACAAGCAATAATGCCGAGGCAAGGGTTAGGATTGTTTTTTTCATGATGAATACATTTAATTGATGAAATAATAAATAACTATACTAAGATAGACTGCTCTTATGTCCTTTTGTTACGTTATTAACAGTTAATTAATAAACTTTAACAAACTTGAAAATGCTTTATGGATTTCTTCACATTCCAAAAAATGCTACGGAACTATAACAATCGGGGCCGTTCCCAAAAATCCTAATCTTATGGGACACTGGCCATACCCCTTGGATTGAATTTCGCATTCTCATAACCGTTGATCAACAGTTTTTTCTCAACACCCCAAAAATATCCCCCGATTTCACCGGTCTCCCGAATTACCCGATGACACGGTATTAGATAGGCAATGGGATTGCTTCCGATTGCAGAACCCACAGCCCTTACGGCATTGGGCCGACCGATGGCCTTGGCAATATCGCCATAGGCCAGATATTGGGCCGTAGGAATGGATATTAAGGCCTTCCAAACATTGATTTGAAAAGGGCTGCCTTTTAAGTCCAGTACAATTTGTTTTTCCGGTACCCGCCATGTAGAAATATACTCCTTGACCATACGGCCATAAGTGCCCAATTCATTATAAAAGGAAGCCGCCGGAAATTTGGTTTGCAATAGCCCAATGGGCGAAACACCTTCTCTCAGAAACTCCATTTGGCTTATCCCCACCTCGGATTCGGCCAAGACCAATTGGCCAAAGGGAGAATCGATGACCTGGTATTGTAACACCAATCCCGCTCCCCTTCTTTGAAATTCCCCTGGAGTGCACGATTCAATCTTTAGGAACATATCGTGCAATCGTCCATTACCTGATAAGCCTACGTCATAGGCGGTCGCCAAGGTAGATCGTCCTTGTTGCAGGCATTTTTTGGCATGTGCCACGGTAATGTACTGCAAGAATTGTTTTGGGGTTACCCCGGCCCATTCATGAAACAACCTTTGAAAATGATATTTGCTTAAATGTACATGATTGGCCACTTCATCCAGGTTAGGTTGTAACCGGTAATTCTCGGAAATAAAATGAATGGCCCGCTCTATAATATGTCCGTGATATGTTTTTTCCATAGTCCAAAAGTAACCCAAGAACCAAGATCCCACAATCCGTTTCTTGCTGTTCCGAAATTCAAAAAAGAAAGTCGGATAATTGGCAATTCGCAACAGATCATGCTACTTTTGAAATTCTCATAAAAATCGAATAATGAATAAAAAAGTGATTTTAATGATTTTGGACGGGTGGGGTAAATCGCCCGATCCCAAAGTCTCTGCTATAGACAATGCGAACACCCCGTTTATTGATGGTCTTTACGATACCTATCCCAGTGCGGACCTGCTAACGGATGGCATGAACGTGGGACTTCCCGAGGGCCAAATGGGCAATAGTGAGGTGGGGCACATGAATTTGGGTGCAGGACGTATCGTATATCAAGATTTGGCCAAGATCAACTTGGCCGTCAAGGAAGATAAGCTTAAGGAGGAACGGGTGTTGTGGGATGCCTTTACCTATGCCAATGACCACAGCAAAGCGGTCCATTTTTTAGGTCTGGTCAGTGATGGTGGGGTCCATAGCCACATATCGCATTTGAAGGGGTTGATCAATGCCGGGCAGAGCTATGGGGTAGAGCGGATGTACGTTCATGCCTTTACCGACGGCCGGGACGTAGATCCAAAAAGTGGCCGAGGGTTTTTAGAGGACCTTGTTCAGTTTTGCTCCGATAAAAATGCGGCCCTTGCCTCGGTTATTGGCAGGTATTTTGCCATGGACCGGGACAAGAGATGGGAACGGGTAAAAGAGGCCTACGACCTATTGGTGCAGGGCCAAGGGGAAAAATCTTCCGATATAACGGCCACTCTACAAAAAAGTTATGATGAAGGGGTGACGGATGAGTTTTTGAAGCCAATCGTCTTGGTCGATAAGGATAACGAACCCATGGCCCGGATAGCGGAGGACGATGTGGTCATCTTTTTCAATTTTAGGACCGATCGCGGTAGGGAGCTCACCCAAGTACTAAGTCAACAGGATATGCCGGAACATCAAATGCACAGGCTAAACCTGTATTATGTTACCTTGACCAATTATGACGATTCCTTCCAGAACATCAAAGTGGTTTATGATAAGGACAACATTAAGGAAACCCTTGGAGAAACTTTGGCCAAGGCAGGGAAAAAACAGATACGGATAGCGGAAACCGAAAAATACCCCCATGTTACCTTCTTCTTCAATGGCGGCCGCGAAACTCCTTTTGAGGACGAGCAGCGGATCCTTTGCCCCTCGCCCAAAGTAGCAACGTATGATCTAAAACCCGAAATGAGCGCTTTTGAAATCCGCGATAGTATCATCCCGGAACTGGAAAAAAAGGAAGCGGACTTTGTTTGCCTTAACTTCGCCAATCCCGATATGGTAGGACATACGGGCGATATGAATGCGGCAGTCAAGGCCTGTGAGACCGTAGATCAATGTGCGGCAGCCGTAATCGAGTCTGGCTTGAAGAACGGTTATTCCACCATAGTCATCGCGGACCATGGCAATTGCGATACCATGGTCAATCCCGATGGAAGTCCCAATACGGCCCATACCACCAATCCGGTACCCCTTATTGTTGTGGACCCGGACATTAAGGAAGTAAGTAATGGGGTCTTGGGCGATATTGCTCCGACCATTCTAAAGCTAATGGGTATTGATCAACCCCCTTTAATGACCCAAAAACCATTGGTTTAAGGATCTTCATACATTTGTTTACCTTTGCGCCCTATGGTCAAAACAAAAACATCGGAAGAAATAGAATTGATGCGGGAAAGCGCATTGATCGTTTCCAAAACCCTGGGCATGCTGGCGGGAGAGATAAAGCCCGGTATTACCACCTTGTACTTGGATGGGCTCGCGGAGGAATTTATTCGGGATCAGGGCGCGGAACCCGGTTTTCTGGGCATGTATGATTTTCCCAATACCCTGAATATGAGTCCCAATGCACAAGTGGTACACGGTATTCCAAATAATGAGCCCTTACAGGATGGCGATATTATTTCTGTGGATTGCGGTGCCCTTAAAAATGGGTTCTACGGGGATCATGCCTACACCTTTGAGGTGGGCGAGGTGGCCGAGGAAACCAAGAAATTATTGCGCGTTACCAAGGAGTCCCTATATGTTGGCATCCGTGAGTTTAGATTGGGCAACCGGGTGGGCGATGTAGGCTATGCCATCCAGAATTATTGCGAAAGCCATGGTTACGGCGTGGTCCGGGAACTGGTCGGTCATGGGCTGGGTGAAAAATTACACGAAGGTCCCGAAATGCCGAATTATGGAAAACGGGGCCGCGGGAAAAAGTTTGTGGAAGGCATGGTAGTAGCCATAGAGCCTATGATCAATATGGGTACCCGTAGAATAAAGCAATTGCAGGACGGATGGACCATTTTGACCGCAGATGGCCAGCCAAGTGCCCATTTTGAGCATAATGTAGCTTTGGTCCACGGCAAGCCCGAGCTGCTTTCCACCTATCGGTACATCTACGATGCACTGGGTATAGAGAGTGATGAGGAAGCGGAGTTTCGACAGAATAAGACTCCTGCATAGCGGAATCTTAATCATGAGAAAGCTCTTTAAATATTTTCTCAATGCCTTACCCAGGCCCTTATTGATAAAAATGAGTTATTGGGTCAGGCCCCTGTTGGCTTTTTTTATGAAGGGCAACACCTATGTAGATCCCATAGACCAAAAATCCTTTAGGTCATTTCTTCCGTATGGTTACGAAAATCCCCGGGAAAATGTATTGTCCCCATCTACCCTATCCCTGGAGCGCCATAGGCTACTGTGGCTCTTTCTGAAAAACGAAACGGACTTTTTTTCCAAGCCCTATAAAGTCCTACACTTTGCACCGGAACAAGCCTTTTATAAACGTTTTCAAAAATTGAAAAACCTGGACTATATTACCACGGACCTCAACTCCCCCTTGGCAGAAGTGAAGGCCGACATTTGTAATCTGCCCTTTAGTGACGATGCTTTTGATGTTATACTTTGCAACCATGTTTTGGAGCACATCCCCAATGACACCCAGGCCATGCGGGAATTGTATCGGGTCCTAAAACCTAATGGATGGGGCGTTTTTCAGATTCCCCAAGACCTGAACCGGGAAAAAACCTTTGAAGACGATTCGATTACGGACAAGAAAAAACGTACCGAAGTCTTTGGACAGTATGATCACGTTCGAATTTATGGCCGGGATTACTTTAATAAGTTACGTGGCGTCGGGTTTACGGTGGAGGAATTGGATTATACCGCTTCACTGTCCGAAGCGGAAGTGGAAAGATATCGCTTGGCCCAAGGGGAAATCATTCCCCTGGTACGTAAATAAGGTTCATTGTACGACCACATCTTTAAAACCTTCGGTCATAAATTCTTGGGCCTCCCCAGCTTCATTCAGGTATACGATGTAGGCGTCCAATTCCTTTTGGGTATTCAAAATATCCATGGCATCCTCAAGTTCCATGGCCATAAAAGCAGTGGCGTAGGCATCCGCCTCCCCACAATTATCGGCCAGGACAGTAGTCCCCAAGGTGCTTCCGTTTTTGGTAAATCCCGATTTTGGGTCGATGGTATGCACGTATTTCTTGCCGGTCAAGGAATCTACACGAAATTTCCTGTAGTTTCCGGAAGAGGCCAAAGCCCTGTCCTTCAATTGCATCAGAATTTTAAGGCGTCTTCCTTCTTCAATCTGGGGATCATCAATGCCCACGACCCAAGGTTTACCCTTTATTCGGTTTTCTCCTTTGCCAACGAGCTCACCCCCTACTTCGATAAGATAATCGGCAATTTCCATGTCATCCAAAAAAACCGCCAGGCGATCAATGGCGTACCCCTTGGCAATGGCATTAAAGTCAATATAGATGTGGGGATTTGCTTTTTTGATACGACCGGTTTCCGTCAATGCTACCTTTTCCCATCCCACAAAGGCCCGTAAGCTGTCCACTGTGGTACTATCCATGGTCATTGGCGCACCGGGACCAAAACCCCAGGCATTCACCAATATGCCCACCGTAGGGTCAAAATAGCCGTCGGTACGGCGATGTACTTCCTTGGAAAGCTCAAACACCTCTTGGAACATTTTATCCACCACTATGGTGGTGTCCCCTTTGTTGATCTTGGATATATCGGAATCCGGGAGATAGGTGGACAAGGATCGGTTGACCGCCGCGAATACCGAGTCGATCTGAGTTTGGAAATTCATTGGGCCATGGGACAAATAGACTATGCTATAAGAGGTGCCCAATGCACCCCCTGCATTGCGGTTCTCCACTAATTCTGAAGTCTTCGGCGTGCAGGAAAAGAGTAACGCTATCCAAACAAGCAACACTCCCCCCCTATTCATAAATTTCGATAAGTCCTTCATAGTCCACTATATATGCTTCGTTTAAGTACACTGGTAATTTTTGGTCCTCGGCATTGGAAAGACCGACCCCGGCATAGTAGGTCCGAGCCTCGAACTTCTCCGCATGGGATCGTACCTTTTGCATAAGTTGGGTATCGTATTCCCTAGGGTCATGGGGATAATTTACATTTCGGACAACGATAAAGTGCAGCTGCTTTTCCTTAAGACAAACAAATTGGGGGTTCTTTTTGGGTTTGCTATTGACCCCCATGAACTCGTACCCATCGGTCTCCAATTGCCTGCCCACAATATTCATGGCCAAGTTGTGAAGTTCCTGTTCGCTTAGTGGTTTGCCCATTTTGAAAATTGTGTCAAAAAAAACCTGAAAGGTTCTAGGAACCGATCAGGTTGTATGTTCACTTGGCGAGGATTATCCACCAAAGTCGTCGAAGCGGATATGCTCATCAGGTATACCGAAATCCTCCCCCATTTTCTGCACGGCCTTGTTCATCAAAGGCGGTCCACAGAAATAAAGTTCGATATCCTCCGGCGCATCGTGGTTGTTCAAATAATTGTCGATAACGCAATTGTGTATAAATCCGACAAAGCCATCCCCTGCACCGTCCAAACTTTCCTTTACCTTCCAATTATCCTCTTCCAAGGGTTCCGAAAGTGCCATATAAAACTTAAAGTTAGGGAATTCCCGTTCCAACTCCCTAAAATGTTCAATGTAGAACAGTTCCCTTTTGGATCGCCCACCGTACCAGAAGGTAACTTTCCTTCCTGTTTTCATGGTCTTGAACAAATGGTACAAATGGGACCGCATGGGTGCCATACCGGCTCCCCCGCCCACATATAGCATTTCGGATTCCGATTCGTTGATAAAGAATTCCCCATAAGGTCCGGAAATAACTACTTTGTCACCGGGCTTCTGGGCGAAAATATAGGAAGAGGCAATTCCCGGATTAACATCCATCCATCCATTTTTTGATCGATCCCAAGGTGGGGTCGCAATGCGAACGTTCAACATAATCTCCCTACCTTCGGCCGGGTAAGAGGCCATGGAGTAGGCCCGTTCCACCGTTTCCGTGTTTTTCATAACAAGGGGCCAAAGGTTGAATTTGTCCCATTCTGCCTGAAATTTATCAGGGGTCTCATGTTCCTCGGGATGGGCGGTAATGTCCACATCCGCATATTTTATCTCACAAGGTGGAATCTCTATTTGAATATATCCACCTGCCTTGTAATTCATATCCTCGGGAATTTCGACTACAAATTCCTTGATAAAGGACGCTACATTGTAATTACGCACCACGGTGGCATCCCATTTTTTAATACCGAACACCTCCTCGGGAATGGTGATTTCCATGTCCTGCTTTACTTTTACCTGACAGGCCAGACGCGCTCCTTCGTTCAATTCGCGTTTGGAAAAATGTGGGGTTTCCGTAGGTAGTGCTTCCCCACCTCCCGAAAGCACATGGCATTCACATTGGATACAGGTTCCCCCTCCTCCACAGGCCGAGGGCAGGAATACTTTTTGGTTGCCCAGCGTGGACAGCAAGGAACTTCCTGAGGCCACTTCTATTTGCTTTTCGCCATTAATGGTAATGGTCACCGGCCCGGAAGGCGATAACTTCTCCTTGGTAAACAACAAAAGGCTTACGAGTAAAAGCAATAGAATTAAAAAGGCGATTACGGTAATTAATATGGTACCTCCTATGCTAGTAGCTAATATCATTTGTGTTCTTTTATCGCATCGTTATAGGAAATCTCATTTTCTTCGATTTCCTTTTTGATTTCTTTTTCTTCTTTTTCAATTTTTTGGGCAGTAGTTTCTTCGGCCGGGGCAGCGGCTTCATCGCCTCCGGTCAACATTCCGCCAAAACTTTGGAATCCGATACCCATTAACCCGGTGATGATAAATGTAATCCCTAAACCGCGCAATGGGGGTGGCACATTGGAATACCGAATTTTTTCCCGTATGGCGGCAATGGCCAGAATGGCCAGGAACCAACCGATACCGGAACTTATGCCATAGTTAACGGCCAATCCCAAGGTAGCGATCTCACGGGACTGCATGAATAGGGACCCTCCCAAAATAGCACAGTTAACGGCAATAAGGGGCAAAAATATCCCTAGGGAATTGTAGAGGGCCGGAGAGAACTTTTCCACTACGATCTCTACCAACTGCACCATGGTGGCAATGGTAGCAATAAAGAGGATAAAGGAAAGGAAGCTCAGGTTATAATCCGCATATTCAGGACCTAACCAGACCAAGGCACCATCCCGGAGCAGATATTGGTCCAAGAGCCAGTTCAAGGGTACGGTCACCGCCAAAACAAAAATAACGGCCGCTCCCAATCCTACGGCGGTAGCTACCTTTTTGGAAACCGCCAAATACGAACACATGCCCAAGAACACGGCAAAGACCATGTTGTCAATAAAAATGGATTTAAAAAACAATTCAATATGTTCCAACATAATTTCCTTTTTAAATATTTTGCTAGTTATCCTCGATCAAGGCCGTATTTCGGGACCGTTGCACCCAAATAATAATACCAACTACGATCAAGGCCGCTGGTGGAATGATCATAAAGCCATTATTCTCATACCCTGTGGAATAGAGTCCCGTCATCTTAACGGGGTCTCCAAGTACCTTGATTCCGAACAGCGTACCGGAGCCCAAGAGCTCCCGGAAAAACCCAACGATAATCAGAATAACCCCGTAACCTAGGGCATTACCAATCCCGTCCAAGAATGATTTCCAAGGCCCATTGCCCAATGCAAAGGCCTCAAAACGGCCCATGATAATACAGTTGGTAATGATAAGTCCCACAAATACGGAAAGTGTTTTGCTGAGTTCATAGGCGAAGGCCTTGAGCACTTGGTCAACTATGATCACCAAGGTGGCCACCACGATCAGCTGCACTATGATCCGGATTTTGGAGGGGATAACATTTCGCATCAATGAAATAACCACATTGCCCACCCCTAAAACGAATATTACGGACACCGCCATAACCACGGATGCCTTTAGTTCGGCGGTAATCGCCAATGCCGAACAAATCCCCAATACTTGGATGGTAATGGGATTATTGTCCGCCAGGGGATCTAGGATAAGGCTTGCATCTTTTTTAGTAAGTAATGCCATAATTATTTTGCTCTAATAGTTTCTAGATAATCCTTATACAAATTGACGCTCTGACTGATCATGGCCGATACGCCGTTACCGGTTATGGTAGCTCCGGCCAGCGCATCTACCTCGTTATCGTCCTTGGTACCGTTTAAGGGATCATTGTTTCCCTTGGCCACGGCAATACCGGCATATTGCGAACCGTTCAAAATGGATTCCCCGGTAAAATCGTCCATGAAGTAGCGCATTTTGATATTGGCCCCAAGACCGGGGGTTTCCGTTTGATGATCAAAATATACGCCCTGTACCACCATTTGATCGTCCAAGGCGGCGAATCCCCAAATGGGTCCCCAAAGGCCTTTGCCATACAATGGCATGATATAGAATTTTTTGCCTTCTTTTTCCCCGATAAGCATGGGCAATCTCGGCGTTGTCCCATTCTTCATTTCCGCCAACTGCTTTTTCATGTCGATGAGATAGGCTTCATCATCTTGGGTAATTTGATCCCCTTCAATGACCAGTTGTTCCGTAATGTAATTGGAAAACTCTTCCTCTACCCTATCGGTCGGAATGAAATTAACACTGCCCTCATCCTCGTTCTCATTGACGCCCATGGCGTACAAGATGTTCTGCTGCTTCTCAAAACGCTCATTTTCCCTGATCTTATCTTTGAGCGAAGAGGCCAAAAAAGCCAGTATGGAACCGACTACCACCACCATGATGCAGGCAAAAATTACGGTATAGGTATTTTTTTCAGTATTGATGGCCATAATTACGCAGTTTCAACTTTTAACTTTTCTTCCTTGGTATCCGAATCCTTTGGATAAATGGTGGCGTTCTTCAATCGCTTCATACGTCGTCCCACATTGCCCCTTATCACATAATGATCAATGGTGGGGGCGAACACGTTCATTAATAATATGGCTAGGAAAACACCTTCCGGATAAGCCGGATTGAACACCCGTATCATAACGGAGAGGAATCCTATCAAAAAACCATAGATCCATTTTCCACGGTTGGTTTGGGAACCCGTTACGGGATCCGTGGCCATGTAAACGATACCAAAGGCCAAACCACCAACGATCAAATGCTTCCAAAATTCAAAGCTCATCAATCCATAGAAGTTGCTGGTCTGTGTAATCCATCCGGCATCGACCACACCATTGAAAATTAATCCCATGACCAAAGAACCTAAAATGGCGCTTAGCATAATGCGCCAGCTCGCAATTTTACTGAAAACCAAGTAGAGTCCTCCCAGTATGATCAAAAAGGTGGAAGTTTCCCCTACGGAACCCGGAATAAATCCAAAAAACATATCGGAAAGGGAATAGGTAAATTCATCTCCCTTATTTTGGGCCAAATAACCCAGAATAGTCTCTCCGGATATGGCGTCAGGGCCACCGGCACGTTCCACCGCACCGTGCACCCATACCTTATCTCCACTCATCCAGGTAGGATAGGCAAAAAACAAAAAGGCCCTAATGGTGAGTGCAGGATTCAAAATATTCATCCCCGTTCCTCCAAAAACCTCTTTCCCGATGACCACACCAAAGGCAACGGCAACGGCCAGCATCCATAAAGGGGTATCCACAGGAACGATCAAGGGCACCAACATGCCCGTTACCAGATAGCCTTCTTCCACTTCATGGCCCTTGATTACGGCAAAAATGAATTCTATAATAAGCCCAACGCCATAGGAAACAATGACCAAGGGCAATACTTTAATGATACCGATCCAGAGATTCTCCCAAGTAAAAAAGTTATCGAAGAGGGAAAGCTCCCTGGCCACACCATTGGCGGCATCTATGGCCGCATAATGTTGATAGCCCGCATTGAACATGGAAAACAGCAATACGGGAATCAAGGCCATGATTACCGTATTCATGGTCCGCTTTAAGTCGTCCGCGGCCCGGACATGCGAACCGGAATGGGTAGTTTCGTCCGGAGTAAAAAGAAAGGTATGGAACGCATTGAAGGCGGGCGCCATCTTCTTGCCCCTGAACCTATGCTTTATAATGTGTAATCTTTTCTTAAAGGTCAATTTCTTGTCGCTCATCGTTATCCTATTTCTTTTTGTAATAGATCCAATCCTTCACGAATAATTTGCTGGTGGGGCTGTTTGGAAATGCAGACAAATTCGGTTAGGGAGAAATCTTCAGGGGCTACTTCGTAAAGCCCCAATTGTTCCATTTCATCCAAGTCCTTTACCATGCAAGCCTTTAACAACTGCAACGGATAAATATCCATAGGGAACACTTTTTCGTACATACCAGTCACAACAAAAGCCCTGTGCTCTCCATTGGTATTGGTATTGAGGTCGTACTTTTTATTGGGCTGCAGCCAAGAGAAGGTCATGGCCCTAGTGGCCGATATTTTGTTGAAAATAGGTTTGTTCCAGCCGAAAAAATCATAATCGTCCCCCTCGGGAATAGCGGTAACAGTGTTGTTGTAAAAGCCCAAGTAACCATCCGGGCTACTTTTGCTTCCGGTAAGCACATCTCCATTGATGACCCTAAAATCGTCCGAATTAACCCCACTGGCATATAAAAAGGTGGAGAGTTCCGTACCGATTTTGGTGTTATAGTATTTTGGTGCTTTTACGGAAGAGCCTACCAAGGCAACGATACGTTCCGGATTAAAGATGCCGGTTAAAAGCAACTCGCCCATGATGACCAAATCCTGGGGCGATACCACCCAAACGGTTTCCCCTTTGTTGATCGGGTCGATTTTATTGATCTGGGTTCCGACCAGACCGGCAGGATGCGGACCGGACACCTGGTGCAATTCAATGCCTTCCAGACCGGCCAATGGCGAGCTGGAAGATTTACCTACGGAAACATGTATTTTGCCCGGGGTCATTTTACCCAAGGCCGTTATGGCGGCCTGCAATTCCTTCTCCTTGCCCTGCAATATAAAATCATAGTCTGCGGCCAAGGGAGCGGTGGTATATCCGGATACGAAAATGGCCTTGGGAACCGAATCGGGATCAGCGATCACATCATAGGGTCGCTGCGTAATGAACGGCCAGCAACCTCCTTTAAGAAAGTAGGCCTTAAGTTCCTGTGCAGTGGCGTCGGCAATATCCATCAAATCGTGCTTCACGCTTTGCTGGGTTTTATCCGCCAGGATCTTCAAGGACAAAATACGTCTTCGGGCGCCTCGTTCTATTTCTATGAGCTCTCCGCTCACCGGGGATACAAACAGCATGTCCTCCCGGTTCTTGTTATAGAAAAGTGCCTCACCAGCCTTGATTTCAGCACCTTCCTTCATCAGCATTTTGGGGGTAATGCCATGAAAATCGTCAAGATTTATTGTGTAAACATTGCTTAAAACGGCTTTGGAAATGGTTTGCTCTGCAGCACCGACAAGATTGATGTTCAAGCCTTTCTTAATCCGAATGTCTTTGGACATATTACAGTAGACCTTAGGTTAGCAAAATTAGGGGCAAAAATAGTACTTAAAAGAAAGTTTTCATAATAATTGCCTATAAATTTGGGCATTACACCGATGTTAATTTCATGGGCATGCTTTTTGTTTACCTTTGCTCAAAAATACGCCTCCGTATGCGTGCTATCCTTAAACAGATCACACTGTTTTTTTTTGTCTCTTGCCTGTACGCTCAGGTGCAGGAAGAGGTGGAGCCGCCTTCCAACATCAAGTCCATTATCTTTAAGGGACCGACCGAAGATCAGTTCCCGGTAGTAAAAATTGGCGAACCGATTTATTTGGAATTTGATGACCTCCTTGCCATTGAACAGGACTATTATTACAAGATCATACACTGCGATTATGATTGGACCCCCTCGGATCTGTTAAAATCGCAATACCTCAAGGGAGTGGACAACCAACGTATCATTGATTATGAGAACAGTTACACCACTTTGCAACCCTATTCCAACTATCGCCTCACCATTCCCAATGAGAATGTACGTTTAAAGGTAAGTGGTAACTACCTTATCGAAATCTATAATAGCAATTATGAACTCCAATTCTCCAGGAGGTTTGTGGTCTACAAGGATTTGGTAAAGGTAGGGGGCGAGGTCAAACGTTCCCGGGATTTTAATTTTCTGAATGAAAAACAAGTGACCCAGTTTAATATCAATGCGGGAAACTTTCCCTTGATCAACCCCAAAAAGGAAGTAAAGGTGGCCATTATACAAAATTATTATTGGCCCACCGCACTGTATAATATTAAACCCCAGTTTACCATAGGAAACGAATTGGTCTATAAGTATGATCAAGAAACCAGCTTCTACGGTGGAAACGAATTTCTCAATTTTGACACTAGTGATCTTAGGGCCCCAAGTGCCCAAATATCAAGGATAGAAATCGGCGATGTCTATCAGCACTATCTTTTTAGCGATGACTATCGATTTGCCGAACCCTATACCTTTTTCCCGGACATCAATGGCGATTTTGTGATAAGGACCCTTCAGGGAAGCGATAATTCGCGGGAGGCGGAATATTCCAACATACATTTTAGCCTACCCTATGATACGGTATTGGAATTGGATGAGGTTTACATTTTTGGCAAATACAACAACTACGCCTTATTGGAGGAAAACAGGATGAGCTACAATGAGGAAAATGGCATGATGGAGTCCCAAATCCGATTTAAACAAGGCTTTTACAACTACAAATACGTCATAAAAAGGGAAGGTGGGATAATTGACCTGAATTCCGTCTGCGGCAATTTCCATTTCACCGAGAACACCTATTTGGTCTTGGTCTACTACCGGGATTTTGGGGACCTCTATGACAGTATTATTGGCATCGGTTCCCTGAACTCACGCAATATTAGCAATTAGCGTATATTTAGTCTTCATTCCGAAGCATGAAGAACAAACCGACCGTTACGTATTCGGGCAGGTATCGCCTGAAGTATAGGGGCACCCAGTGCTTAAATTGTGGACATCCGTTAGATTTGAGCGATAAATTTTGCCCCAGCTGTTCTCAGGTCAACAGCACCAAGAAATTGTCCCTCAAGGATTTTTTTGACGAGTTCTTTGCCAATATTATTTCCTACGACTCCAAACTCCTCAAAACGCTTTCGGCACTTTTGCTTCGACCCGGCAAAATTACCCGGGATTATATCGATGGGAAACGAATGTCCTATACCAATCCCTTTCGATTCTTGTTGAGCTTGGCCATCATCTACTTTTTGATCCAGAACTTTAGTGGCAATTATTCGGAATTGGACAGGTATGGGGTGAACCAACAAAATAGCCCGGTCTATTTACAAGGGCCTTTTAATCTGGAAATGGATGCTACGGAAGGGGAAATGGAGGAAGCGCTAATGGTGTTGGATTCCCTAAAAGTTCGAGAACGGTTGGACCGCGTCGGGGTATCTCGGGATTCCCTCATCATGGTGGATCCAAATGCACATTTCACCAACTTGGAAAAACTGGGCACTACCGATCGTTTTTATTCGAAGGCGGAATTTTTCAATACGCTGATCCGAAAGGATACGGTCTACTCCCTTCGTCAGGCCAAAATAAAATATCAAATTCCGGATTCCTTTGAGAACAAGCTAGCATTTGGGGCGGCCGGAGGATTTTTGCGCGCCTCCCGGCAACCTGGAAGTTTCATCAGTTCCTTGATTTCCAAATTGCCCTTTGCGGTTTTTTTCTTTCTACCGGTATTCACCTTGTTCATATGGCTGGTATACGTCAGAAAAAAACATACATATACCGATCATCTGGTGTTTAGTTTTCATAATACCTCCCTGTTATTTATCTTGCTCATTATTAGCTATTTGATAGATGCCATTGGCAAGGTTAGCAGTAACTGGATTTTTATTACCATTTTCTCCGTGTATCTGTTTCAGGCCATGAGAAAGTTCTATCGCCAAAACACGTTTAAAACTATTGTTAAATATCTGTTTCTAAATGCGGTTTTTTTTATTTTAGCATTGTTCGGTATATTCTTTTTGCTGGCGGGAAACATTTTTATATACTAGTTGATCATGATTACTCAGGTAACCAAGGGCATAAAGATTTCGGTACATACGAGTTTTGAGGGAACGTTCTTCAAAAATTACAAAATGCACTTCGCCTTTGGTTATACGATAACCATTGAAAATCAGAGCAAGGATTCCGTGCAATTGACCTCCAGGCATTGGCGTATCTACGATGCGTTGAACGACCTGGAAACTTTGGATGGTGAAGGGGTCATTGGCAAAAAGCCCGTCATTCGACCCGGCGAATCCCATACCTACAATTCCGGTTGTTTATTGGCCGCTCCCATCGGGGCAATGAAGGGCCATTACAACATGATCAATTTTAGCTCTACCGAGAAGTTCAGGGTGTTCATTCCCACCTTCAAATTCCATGCGCCCTTCGCTTTGAATTGACCCCCTTTTTAACCCTTTATTAGTTTTTAATCGGTTTCCCTTTTAGTACCTTTGCTGCGATTTTTCAACAGCAAAATTCAGTAGTATGGGCAAAGGTTTTTTTCAAGTACCGATAGCAGTCAACGAACCGATAAAAAGTTATGCTCCGGGCACCCCGGAAAGGGATGGGGTATTGGCACAATACAAGGCCTATTTTAATGGAAATGTGGATGTTCCGCTCTTTATTGGCAAGGAGGAGGTTCGCACCGGAAATACGAGATCTATGTCCCCTCCCCACGACCATAAACATACGGTGGGCGAGTACCACTTGGCGGAAAGAAAGCATGTGGAGCAAGCCATAGCCAATGGTTTGGGGGCCAGGACCGCCTGGGCCGACCTAAGCTGGGAACAGCGGGCCGCCATTTTCCTAAAGGCGGCGGAACTTATCGCAGGGCCTTATCGCGCCAAAATAAACGCGGCCACTATGATCGCCCAATCCAAGACCATTCATCAGGCCGAAATAGATGCAGCTTGCGAACTGATCGATTTTCTCCGCTTTAATGTGGCCTATATGGCCCAAATCTATGAGGAGCAGCCCGATTCTGCCGAGGGCATCTGGAACCGGGTAGAATATCGCCCCTTGGAAGGCTTTGTCTATGCCATAACGCCTTTTAATTTTACGGCAATTGCAGGGAACCTCCCAGCAAGTGCAGCCATGATGGGAAATGTGGTCCTATGGAAACCTAGTGATCACCAAATATTTTCGGCTAAGGTAATCGTGGATGTTTTCAAGGAGGCAGGACTACCGGACGGGGTTATCAATGTGGTGTATGGCGACCCGGTCATGATTACCGAAACCGTTTTGGCCAGTCCCGATTTTTCGGGAATCCATTTTACGGGGTCCACTTCGGTCTTCAAGCAATTGTGGAAGCAAATTGGAAATAACATCCATACCTATCGTACCTACCCTCGAATCGTAGGTGAAACGGGAGGCAAGGATTTCATCATTGCCCATCCCAGTGCCAAACCGCAACAGGTGGCTACGGCCATAACACGGGGGGCGTTTGAATTTCAAGGACAGAAGTGTAGTGCGGCTTCCCGGGTATACCTACCCAAATCGATTGCGGAAGAAATATTGGAGTTGGTCAAAGAGGACATTTCATCCTTTAATGCGCCTGGCTCCCCGGAGGATATGTCCAACTTTATCACGGCGGTAATCCACGAGGGTTCCTTTGACAAGTTGGCTAAATACATTGATCAAGCCAAAGATGATCCCGAAGCCGAAGTTCTTATTGGCGGTGGATACGACAAATCCAAAGGTTATTTTATTGAACCTACCGTTATATTGACTACGGACCCAAAATATACCACCATGGAAACCGAATTGTTCGGACCGGTGGTCACCGTGTTTGTGTATGAAGACGAGGATTGGAACAACACCCTAAAACTAGTGGATGCCACTTCGGAATACGCCTTGACCGGAGCTGTACTGGCTACGGACCGCTATGCCATCGACGAAGCGACCAAAGCGCTCCAGAATAGTGCGGGAAATTTTTACATCAATGACAAACCAACGGGAGCGGTGGTAGGCCAACAGCCCTTTGGAGGGGCTAGGGCGTCCGGCACCAATGACAAGGCCGGTTCGGCACAGAATCTGTTGCGCTGGGTCTCCCCAAGGCTGATCAAAGAGACATTTGTGAGCCCGGAGGATTATCGGTACCCGTTTTTGGGATAGGGACGTTCCTGTCGTATTTCAAAAAATCCGGTGAATACTCATTTGTTTTTAATATCTTGTGGAGGAACCAACTATACTATACACAGGTAATTTCTAACAACTAAACACCGAGAAAATGAAAAAGTTATCCCTAGTGGTCCTGTTCCTTACGGCCACTGTAACGCTTGCACAGGAAACCTTGGTCCAAAGTACCATTCAAGGAATGTTGACCCATAACCAAGGACAGGTAATATCCCTTGCGGAGGCCTTTTCCGAAGAACAGTACGATTGGCGGCCCGCTGAGGGCATTCGCTCCGTTGGCGAATCCCTTTTACATATTGCAGGGGCAAACTATTATTTGGCCTCCAAGTTGGGTTTCCCACCGCCCGAGGGTGTAGATGTGATGAACCTTGAAAAAATAAAGGGAAAGGACAATGTATTGGCGGCCCTAAAAAAATCCAACGAATTTGTGCTGGAGAAAGTGGCCCTGGTGGAAACTGATAAGCTGGGAGAGGAAGTGGACTTCGGCTTTGGCAAATTCAATCGGCTTTCCGGTCTTTTGATCGTCTTGGAACACAACGGGGAGCATAAAGGCCAATTGATCGCCTATGCCCGATCCAATGGGGTTACACCACCTTGGAGCAAGTAAACGGGTCTGACAAAAAATACTCATAAGCCTCTCTGTTAACCTATACAGGGAGGCTTTTTTACGCAACCCTTTTTAAGAATGGCATCTTGCCCTTATAATGGATCTTGCATGAGACTTGTCCCATTTTATCTTTTATCATTGGCCCTCTTAATGGCCTGTTCCGACGACGACGTCATTTCTAAAGCCGCCTGTGGTGTAAACGACCCGATACGTGACTTGAACTGGCTTGCGCAGGAAGTGGAGGAACGGGAAACGAATCCCACCGAAGACACCAAATATTGCTACATCACCCAAGCGGAATATCAAGGGGAAACCGTATTCGTATATTGGGACTGCAACCCTTTGATCGACAAAATCATCCCCATATTCGATTGTGACGGCAATCAACGCAATGGCCTCACGGGAAGTCCGATTGCCTTGGACGATCTGGAAGGACAAAGGATCATTTGGAGGCCACCAGGATTTGCCTGTAACCCTAACTTTTAATGGTGTGATGCGTATTAACGTCCTTATCCCTTGAATTTCTGGGGCAGGTACACCACTTTTTTCGTCTCAAAAAAGGCCTCTTCGAAGTAATCGGTCAATTCAAAGATCTGAACCGCACGATACTCCTTGAGTTCCTCTTCCAAATCACCTCCCTTAAGGTAAAAGATTCCATTTCGTAAAACATGTTTGGAGTCTTTCTTGATCCTCCCCCGTACCCAATGGACAAAAGTAGGCATTGCCGCCACTGCACGACTAACGATAAAATCGAACTGTGCATCCACCTGCTCCACCCGGTCGTTAATGGCCGTTACATTGGTCAGTCCCAAACCATCCACTACCTCTTGGACCACCTTGATTTTCTTCCCGATGGAATCCACCAATGTAAAATGGACTTCGGGAAAAAGAATGGCCAGGGGAATCCCGGGAAACCCACCTCCGGTACCCACGTCCAGTATCAAACTCCCCGGCTGAAACTGCACCACCTTGGCTATGCCCAGGGAATGTAGGACATGCCTGAGATAGAGTTCATCGATATCCTTTCTGGAGACCACATTTATTTTAAGGTTCCAGTCCATGTAGAGCTGTTCCAATAAGACAAACTGTCGGCGTTGGTTTTCGGATAATTTTGGAAAATATTTAAATACTATTTCACCATCCATGCGTACCTTTGTATTTCGTCAAAAATAGTATATTACGGCGCAAAGACCCTTTTTAAGTTATAGGGTAAGACGATTTCAGTTTGTAAATACGTTATTTTTATCAAAAGATTGCAGTACATGGACCAAAAGACCATTCGATTTTCACGTAAGGACTCCGCACAATTTTTCAGGACGTTGAACAAGCGGGTCAATGATTATTTCCAGGAAAACAAGATCAAGAAAACCGGCAACTGGCGATTACACTTAAAAACGGTGATCATGTTCGCCTTATTTCTCACCCCTTACTTTTTGATCCTTACCCTTGGCCTGCCCAATTGGGCCAATCTTTTGCTCACCATTGTTATGGGCGTCGGTATGGCAGGTGTGGGCATGAACGTGATGCATGACGGCAACCATGGTTCCTACTCCAAGAAAAAATGGGTAAACAAGTTGATGGGGGGCAGTATCTATATTCTGGCCGGGAACGTATACAATTGGCAGGTACAACATAATGTGCTTCACCATACGTACACCAACATCCAGGACCATGACGAGGATATGGAAGCTGGGCGCATCCTAAGGTTTTCCAGGCATTCGGAATGGCGAAAACACCATAAATTCCAGCACTATTATTCCATATTCCTATATGGACTATTGACCTTCAATTGGGCCATCACCACGGATTTTCAGCAGATGTACCGTTATATGAAACGCAGGCTTAGCTACGGCAAACTACCCAATCCGATCGTAAATTGGAGCACCTTGGTCATTACCAAAATAATCTACATCACCATATGGATCGTCCTTCCCCTCATCTTTGTCGATATCGCTTGGTGGAAAGTACTTTTGGGCTTCTTTATCATGCACTATGTGGCCGGGGTAATCCTAAGTGTGGTCTTCCAATTGGCCCATATTGTGGACGAGGCGGAAACCCCTTTGCCGGACGAAAGCGGGAACATGAAGAATACCTGGGCCATTCACCAACTGTTTACTACGGTGAATTTTGGTACCAAGAACAGGATCGTTAACTGGTTTACCGGAGGATTGAACCATCAAGTGGAACATCACATCTTTCCCAATATCAGCCACATACATTACACAAAAATTTCCAAAATTGTGAAACAGACGGCAAAGGAATTTAATTTACCCTATAACGAGTACAAAACCACCAGAAAAGCCATAATTTCGCACTTCAAACATTTAAAGGAATTGGGCAAACGGCCCGCCCTCCAGTATCAGTAAATTTAAATAGCAAATGAGCAATCCTTTATCCGAAAGAATCAACAGCATGTCTACTTCGGCCACATTGGCTATGGCCGCAAAAGCAAGGGAATTACGCAATCAAGGAAAAGACATCATAGGGTTAAGTTTAGGAGAGCCGGATTTCAACATTCCCGAATTTATCAAGGAAGCGGCCAAGAAGGCCATTGATGAAAATTATAGCAGTTATTCTCCCGTGGACGGCTATGCCGATCTAAAGCAGGCCATTTCCCATAAATTCAAACGGGACAACAACTTGGATTATGGATTGAACCAGATCGTAGTTTCTACTGGGGCAAAACAATCGCTGGCCAATGTGGCCATGTGTATGCTTAACAAAGGCGATGAGGTCATCCTTCCCGCCCCCTATTGGGTGAGTTATAGTGATATTGTAAAGTTGGCCGAGGGTGTTCCTGTTGAAGTACCGACCAGCATCGAAACCGACTTCAAAATGACCGCATCTCAATTGGAGGCCGCAATTACCCCAAGGACCAAAATGTTGTGGTTCAGTTCACCCTGTAATCCTAGTGGTTCGGTATATAGCCAAGAAGAACTGGAAAGTTTGGCCGAAGTATTGCGCAACCATCCGAATATTTATGTAGTCTCCGACGAAATTTATGAGCACATCAATTTTCGGGGAGGACATGTAAGCATTGCCGGAATCGAGGGCATGTATGAGCGTACCATTACCGTAAATGGAGTTTCCAAGGCCTTTGCCATGACCGGATGGCGTATTGGATACATCGGGGCCGCAGACTGGATCGCCAAGGCCTGTACCAAGTTTCAAGGCCAAAATACCAGTGGTGCCAATGCCATTGCCCAGCGGGCTACCATTAGTGCTTTGGAGGCTCCGGTTAGCAAGATCCAGTTTATGATCGACAAGTTTCATGAACGACGGGACCTGATTCTGGGGCTACTCGGAGAAATCGACGGTTTTAACCTCAACGTACCGGAAGGTGCCTTTTATATCTTTCCGGACATTTCCAGCTTTTTTGGAAAAACCTTGAATGGGAACAAAATTGAAAATGCATCGGATTTTGCATTGTATCTCTTGGAACATGCCAATGTAGCCACGGTTACTGGACAAGCCTTTGGCAACCCCAATTGCATCCGTATTTCCTATGCCGCTTCCGAGGAAGAGATCCGAGAAGCGATTCGGAGGATCAAAGCGGTCGTTTAGGTTTACCGGTCGATAGGGGTATTCCTACCTGCACATAAATCGAGAGTCGGGTCGATTGGGTTGTTGGGCCATTCCAGCAATACACAACCACATGGACAATTTCAGGGTAGGATGAAGCGATACATGGGAACGAAAAGAAAGAATATGGGAAAACGGCACCGCCCTTAGACCAGAATGAAAAACTAAATATAGCCCATTTCACCGCAATGGCTTTACCAACACCAACCAACCATGAACACCCATTATTTTGCCTTCGCATTTTTCGTTTGCCTACAAACTTCAATTTTTGGACAGGAAATCAAGGAGACCATGCATCTGGGCAGGCCCCATTTGGAAGTTAAAACAGTTAACGCCACCTATCTTTTGGACAAAGGCAGCGGCGGCTTCTCCTCTATAAAAGACCATCATGATGTAGAATGGATAGGATTTAAATTGGGAGAGCGCCAGGTACCGGTTTCCGCGGCCGCCGATTTTAGAGGTATGCCCAATCTGGTCCACAAAGGGGAGGATGATGGTGCCGGACATCCCGGGTTTGACCAGTGCATTTCCTCAGTAAAGGGAAACAACCAAATAACCGTCGAGTCAAATTCAGGGAAATGGGAATGGCGCTATACTTTTTCGGATGAGGGGGTCTTGTTGGACATACTAAAAGTGGATCAATCCCGAAATTATTGGTTTTTGTACGAGGGAACCCCTGGGGGCCGGTTTGACCCTAAGCATCAATATTGGGGTAACAATGTGGACGGCCTTCGGCTTGATTTTCCACCGCTCAACCCCAATCTATTGGCCAAAGGTACCTGGGATTGGGCCTTTTTTGGCCATAAGGAAGTACCGAATACCCTCTTCATCATTCAGCTGACTCCTGACACCGTTACGGACAACTTTGCCTATATGGGCCATTCCAAAAAAGGGGTCGAATCCGAGGATGGCATGATCGTTTTTGGGTTGGGAAGAAGCTGGGGATCTCCCCTTATGAATGAGAAGAACACCTTTTTTATCGGTTTCAAGGACTTTGATCAATCCAAAAAGAAGTCATTCAGACATCTCAAAAAGCATATCGCGGGCATCGTAGCAGCGCATCGGAACTAACAACGTATCCAGAAGGAATAATGGGTATTCCCTGTACGGCATCCAAACCCCAATACACATGAAGCATTCAAAAACAATTTTCCAGCAGCTCTGTTTCCTGCCCATTTTGGTATTGGTTTGGGGCTGTTCATCCCCAACCCCAAATAGACCCAATATAATTCTGGTCATGGCGGACGACATGGGCTATGGAGACCTGGGCATACACGGCAATGAACTCATTAGCACCCCGGCCATTGATAAATTTGCAGAGGACCACCTTCAATTTACCCATTTTTATGTTTCCACGGTATGCGCACCCACAAGGGCATCCTTGATGACCGGGAAGTACAATTATCGCACCGGTGTACTGGGAGTACACCCTGGGCAGCATTTAATGAAACCTCAGGAGGTCACCATTGCCGAAATACTGAAGCAAAATGGATACGTATCCGGCATCTTTGGCAAATGGCATTTGGGCGATAACTATCCCATGCGTGCCATCGATCAAGGTTTTGACGAAGCGGTGGTCCATCTGGGCGGCGGTATGGCTTTACCTGTGGATTTTCCAGGAAATTCCTATTTCGACCCTTACCTGATGCACAATGGGAAAAAGGAAAAGTACCAGGGCTATTGCGCGGATATCTTTACCCAAAAGACCATTGAATTTATGGCGAAAAATCGGGACCAACCCTTTTTTGCCTATTTGGCTCCCAATACACCACATTTACCGGCATTGGTGGATAAAAAATATTCAGACCCCTATGTAAAGAAGGGTTTGAGTGATAAAGAAGCCAAGGTATACGGAATGGTCACCAATTTTGATGATAATTTTCAAAGCTTGATCTCCGCTGTGGACAGCTTGGGATTAGCGGAAAAAACCATCATCATTTTCATGAGCGACAATGGACCGGATTTTAATAGACCGGAAAAGTGGAATGCCGGCTTACGGGGAGATAAAGGAACTCCTTTTGACGGTGGGTTACGGGTTCCATTTTTTATGAAGCTGCCCGGGGTCTCCGGACCACAAAAAATCAAGACCCAGGCCGCCCACATCGATATCCTGCCCACTTTATTGGACTTGTGCGGAATTCAGGAATATCCACAACCCATCGATGGAATCAGTCTTAGGCCGCTTCTGGAAGGACAGGATAACAACCTGGCGGACCGAAAAATCTTCAATCAATGGCATGTGGGTGAAAGTCCGCAACGCTTTAAAGGTAGCGCAACGTACTCCCAGGCATATAAGCTGGTACAGCCTAACGGAGGAGGTTTTTTAAACCGAAAGGAAGGTATCGATTTTCAATTGTACAACATTAAGGACGATCCCGGGGAGCGGACCGACCTTTCCGACAGTCTTCCCCAGGTGGTGGGGAATTTGAAATTGGATTATGAAAACTGGTTTGCAGCGGTAACATCGGATGTTATGGACTACACGCCCTGTGTAACGTTGGACCGTACGAGGGAAAATCCCGTACTACTATCCAAATTCGATTTACTACGATCAAAAAATGGAAATGGCAAAGCCTGGATGGTCCGGAACACAGAGAAATTCACGGGTTCCATGGCGCTTTATTTTGACCAAATGGCCCAGCAAGGCGATAGTCTGGTGATAGAATTCCTCAATCACAAGTCCATAATCCCACTAGCACATACTGGTAAAGAACAGCATCTAAATTCCATAACCCTGGAACGCGGGACGGGATGGTTGCATATCTACTTAAGTGCCCAGGGCGAAACCAAAGTCCCCAGGTTTGCCAACCTTCAAATAAAGTAAGCCACGAATCTTGGGCTTACAAAGGCTGATAGGTTTCCAAATCAAATTTAATTTTGCCTTCTTGCATAAGGGCCGTCCACTGCACAGTGACCTCGGTAAAGTCCTTACTTTGCATGCAGGCCAAATGTGCTTGCTGATCCTCCCAAACCAAATAGGTGGCCAAATGGGTTTCATTTTCGGCAAATAGCGATTGCATCTCGATCAATCCGGGCTGCTTTCTAAAAATTTCAGCGGATTCCCGCGACATGGCAAGTACGTCATCCTTGGTGGTAGGATCGACTATGGTCGTTTTGGTAATTACATAGTAAGCCATATTCGTCAAGTGTATTTTGGTTTTATGTTATCCATACGATATGCCCCATAAGCCATGACGATAAAGAGCAGTGATACGGCTCCAAAAACCATCATTCCGTTCATAAATACCGCCATAGAGGCAAGAACAAAGGTAGCCATAAGAAGCAAGGCGCCGTACTTCCTGGTGCGCAAGGACATCAGTAAGACTGCTCCCAATACTTGCAATACGCCCAATATCGTGGTAAGTGCGGCATTCATCCCCAACACCTTAAAAAGTTCCACGTCCGCTTCTTGTAGCAGTATCTTGAACACCCCGGTGGCCAGACCCAGGATAATAAGCAGGATTAAATTGATTTTGAGAAGTAGCTTCATCTTTTTGTACAAAAATGCATGCTGCAGAATGGAATAGCTTATCGAAAATTGCTTTTTATCCATTTCGTTTTCGAAATTCCGAAGGGGTAAAAGTCGTCTCCCTTTTAAAGAGGTGCGAAAAGGAGGGAACACTTTCAAAACCAACCTGTACACAAACTTCCTTAACGGGAAGGCCTTGTCTTAGCAGTTTCTTGGCCCTTTCCAACCGCTTGTGTTGCAGGTATTGATGTGGGGTTACCCCGTACGCCTCCTTGAACAACCTTAGAAAATGATATTTGGACAAATATACCCTTTGGGAAATCTCGTTGAGATCGATGGATTCCGTAAAGTTTCGATCAATTAGGATCTTGGCATCCTTGATACGCGTGTATAAATAAATTTTGGGATACATACCGCTAACCCATGCAACAACTTATCCTTGCATGGGGTTGAAGGTAATTAATTTCCATAGGAATTCCTTTCCTAATACAAACTGGCCATAGACAGGTCGTTTCAAATACGTTTCCAGAAATAAGGGGTAAGCAAGATCAACACGGTAAAAAGTTCCAGTCGGCCGGCAAGCATCAAAAAGCCGCACCACCATTTTCCGGCATCGGGGAGGCCATTAAAGTTACTGACGGGATTAAGACTGCCCAGTGCAGGTCCCACATTGCCCAAAGAAGAGGCGGCACCGCCAATGGCCGATACAAAATCCAAGCCCAAGGCCCCTAGCACCAAGGCCCCAATAACGAACAGCAACATATAAAGTACAAAAAACGCAATGATGTTATACACAATGTGCTCGCTAACCGTTTTGTTGTTGTAGCGCACCGGAATAATAGCGTTCATATGTAAGGTTCGCTTAAATTCCAACAGTCCGTTCTTAATGATCAAGAGGTGGCGCATTACTTTAATCCCTCCGGCAGTGGAACCGGCCGATCCGCCCAGAAACATCAGTCCAAAGAAGAAAACCGTAAGAAAAGGGGTCCAACCCGTAAAATCCGCGGACACAAAACCGGTAGTGGTTACCACGGCGATGACTTGGAAAAGGGCATGGCGAAAGGCACTTTCCCCCTCACCCAAGACCATGGGGTGGTATTCCGAAACGGGAACGTTCGCCTTAAAATAAACCACCAAGGCGGTTATCACCATAAAGAAAAAAATAAAGGCGGTGTAGAATTTAAACTCCTCGTCCTTAATGACGCGTTGTACCTTTCCCTTAAAGGCAAAATAGCTCAATACAAAGTTGGTACCGGCCAGAAACATGAACAGGATTACGATGTACTGGATCAACGGTTGATCGTTCCAATGGGCCAGGCTGGCATTCTTCGTGGAAAAGCCTCCGGTGGAGAGCGTAGCCAAGGCATGGTTTATGGCATCAAAAAAAGACATGCCCGCCAGTTTTAGCAAAAGTGTTTCCGCCGCCGTATACCCAAAATAAATCAACCAAAGTCGTTTCGCGGTATCCGTTATCCTGGGGTGCAGTTTATCCGCATTGGGGCCAGGAGCCTCAGCGGCGAACAATTGCATACCCCCAATTCCCAAAAGTGGCAGTATGGCAATGGCAAGGACAATGATGCCCATACCGCCTATCCAATGGGTCAGGCTCCGCCAAAAAAGAATCCCCTCTGGCAGGGATTCGATGTCTTCCAAAATGGATGCACCCGTTGTGGTATAACCGGAAATGGTCTCAAAGAAGGCATTGGTTATGCCCGGGATGGCCCCGGAGAAGATATAGGGCAGCATTCCGGAAATGGACATCACGATCCATCCAAAGGTGACAATGATATAGCCTTCTTTGCGCTTGACCTCCTTTTTATGCCCTCTGGTGTAGAACATGGCCACCACGCCACCGAACATGGTCGCAATGGCCGCCGTGGTGATCTCCAAGGTAACCCCGTCATTATAAATGCCGCTCACCAAGGCGGCCAAAAGCATAAATCCCCCATTGCAGACCAATAGCAGTCCCATGAGGTGGAATATGATTCTGGAATTAAGGGTCATTAGAGGAACAATCTTTCAATTCTTGGAATTACATTGGGTAGGCAACATACCACCACCCGGTCACCCTCCTGGATCTTAAATCCACCCAGTGCGATGATGCCTTCCCCGTCTCGGACTACGCCTCCGATGGTAGCCGATTTTGGAAAATCCAGTTCCCGGATTACACTTCCGGTAACCCTGGAATCCGGTTTGACCACAAATTCCAAAATCTCTGCGTTTAGGTTGTTCAGTCGCATCAGGGCAACGACCTCCCCTTTCCGAATATATCTAAAAATATTATTGGCGGCCAGGAGTTTCTTATTGATCAGGGTATCGATCCCGATGGAATGGGAAAGCTGGAAATAGTCCATATTTTCCACTAGGGCGATGGTTTTTTTGATGCGTTTGGACTTGGCCACCAGACAGGACATGATATTGGTTTCGGAATTCCCGGTTACCGCAATAAAGGCATCCATGGATTCCAGGCTCTCCTCTTCCAACAGCTCTACGTTCCGGCCGTCCCCGTTGATTACCAGGGCATTGGGCAAATCATCCGCCAAATCGAAGGCCTTTTCCTTATTTTTTTCAATGAGTTTTACATTGAATTTTTTGGCACAAAGGTCACGGGCAGCCTTGAATCCTACCTTGCTCCCGCCCAATATCATCACATTTTTGATGTCCGCTTTTTTCTTACCGGTCAGTTTGTACAGCTCGTCCACCCCCTCCTTTACCGTAATAAAATACACCTGATCCCCTTCCTTGAAGACCGTATCCCCCCTAGGTATTACGGTGAATTGAGTGCCCAAGCGTTTTAGGGCTATAGGCATAAAATGGAGTTCCGGGAAAATCTTTGCGGCCTCCTTTACCATTTTCCCCACAAAAGGGGCGGTCTTGCTCAAGGAGACCCCGATCATAATCAATTTGCCCTCTTCAAATTCATAGGTATCGTTAAAGGCGGATTTATTGAGCAGCAATTGTATCTCCGTTGCCGCCAATTCTTCTGGGGAAATCAGTTCATCGATTCCCAGGTCGGAGAATTTGATGATTTCCCGATTATCCACAAACTCGGTATTGGAAATTCGGGCAATGGTTCGCTTGCTTCCCAACTGCTTGGCCAACATACAAAGCGTAAGATTGGTCGTTTCCGAAGAGGTCACCCCGATCACCAGATCGGAGTTTTCCACCTGTGCGTCCCTCAAAACGGTAATGGAAGTGGCATCCCCCTTAAGTACCCGAATGTCCAAGTGGTTGTCCGCATAGACCAAGCTTTCCTTGTGGGTATCAATAAGTGTAATGTCCTGCGATTCGTAAGAGAGAAGTTTTGCCAAATGAAACCCTACTTCACCGGCTCCTGCTATGATGATTTTCATTTAATCGAATCCATTGTTATTGGTCGGAAAAAACTATAAAACCAAAATTTAGAAAGAAATAACCTTTTGATTGCCAATGCAAACCGTAGGGTCTGCCTGCCAATTTCAATGGGCAAAATTACATAAATTAATTAGGTTGCCAATCAAAATAAGTTGTCAAGTAGTTAAAATAGGTCGACGGCCATATTACTGGGCAAGGATGAAGTATCCTGCTCCCTTTGCGTTATATTTGCCGAAAATTGCCGCCGATGCAAAAAAAGATTACGCCCTATTCCGATTCGGATTCCGGAAAAAAGGAACAGGTGACCCAAATGTTCGATACCATTTCCAAAAATTATGACGGCCTCAACCGGGTCATCTCCTTTGGGTTGGATGTAAGCTGGCGAAAACGCGTGGTAGGGATTCTTAAAAAGAAAAAGCCGGACGAAATCCTGGATATTGCCACCGGAACCGGGGATTTGGCCATTAGCCTGGTCCATACGGGAGCTTCCAAAATCATTGGGCTGGATATATCAAAAGGCATGTTGGATATCGGCAAAAAAAAGGTGGTGGCCAAGAACCTGGGAGATACCATTGAAATGGTGGTCGGGGACAGTGAAAACCTACCTTTTGCGGAGCACTCCTTTGATGCCGTTACCGTGGCCTTTGGTGTCCGTAATTTTGAGACCTTGGAAAAAGGATTGGACGAAATATACCGCGTGCTTAAACCGGCCGGAACCTTTGTGGTTTTGGAGACCTCCGTTCCAGCCAAGACACCCTATAAACAGGGGTATTACCTCTACACCAAATATTTGCTTCCCGCCATAGGCAGACTCTTCTCCAAGGACAAATCCGCGTACTCCTATTTATCCCAATCCGCATCGGTTTTTCCACATGGCGAAAACTTCAACAATATTTTGCGCAAAACGGGGTTTATAGATGTAGTGAACAGACCTCAGACATTTGGGGTCGCCTCCATTTATGTGGCAACAAAATAAACTATGAAGCATCTTTTTTTGTTTTGCATGGGCCTACTTTTCCTTGGCGTACCCTGCCATGCCCAGTTTAAGGAAAAGCCCATCCTAAATCTGGAGAATGAGGATAAAGCCCTATTGAATTGGGGGTATTTCTTGGGGTTTAACCAGTATGACTTTCAATTCGAATATAATAATGACACGGAAGATGTATTGGTAAGTAAAAGCATTGGTTTTAATGTGGGCCTTATTGGCGAGATGCGGATCAACGAATTTTTAGACCTGCGGCTGGAACCTGGTCTACTGTACAATGCACGTACCTTGGGTTTTCCGGGATTCTTGGAGGAACGGGATGCCATACGGGAAGTAAAATCCACCTATATTAATTTTCCCCTTTTGCTGAAGACCAGCACAAGACGTTTCGGGAACTGGAAACCTTTCCTGATCGGAGGGGTGTCCGCCTCCTTGAATTTGGGCAGTAACGAGGACGCCTTGGACGATAACAGTTCCGGTACCTTCCGGATGAAAAAATGGGTCTACAACTATGAATTGGGCTTTGGTATCGACTTTTATTTGGAATACTTCAAATTTACCCCTTCCATTAGGGGTGTTTTTGCCATCAGCGATGAATTGGTCCCGGACAACGATCCCGCAAGCCCCTGGACCAGTAATATCAATGCCTTGCGCACTCGCGGTATTTTCATCAACTTTACCTTTGAATAAATCATGGAAGTGTGATTTCTAGCGCTTCCTCCTCAACTCGTTTAAAAGAATAGCCGTTGCCGTGGCCACATTTAGGCTTTCGGTCGTGGGCTGCCCAAACTGGGGTATTCCTATGCTTTTTTCGCACAACGCCCCGATTTCCGCTGAAATACCATGGGCCTCATTGCCCATTACCAAAATACCGGAATCGGGCAACTGGGCATCATAAACACTTTGCCCGTCCATAAAGGTCCCCAGGATGGGCTGTTCGGAGGTCCCTAAAAATTCTGGTAGATCCGTATAGACCACATTCACCCGGGCTATGGAACCCATGGTCGCTTGGAGGACCTTGGGGCCAAAACAATCCACGGTTTCCCGGGAGCATAAGAGGTGGCGGATACTAAACCAATCGCAGAGACGGATGATGGTTCCTAAGTTTCCGGGATCTGAAACCGTATCCAGGGCGAGTACCCAATCGGAAAAATCCACCGCCCTTGCCGCCGGTTTATGAAACACCGCAAGCACATTATTCGGGTGCTTTAAGGCACTCATTTGCCCGAGTTCCCTCTCGGAAACCAAGACCCACCTATACTTCCCTCTGTCCGGCAAGGAACGCTCCGTAGTAAAAAGGCCAAATGGCTCCAAACCGGCATTCAGAAGCTCGTTTACGGTCTTTATTCCCTCTACTAAAAAAAGTCCATGCAGGTTACGGTACTTTTTTTGATGTAGACTTTTGATAAGTTTTATTTGGTTTTTAGCAACCATAAAATAGTGTATTTTTGACTTCTATGAGGATGTATTTGGGCACTACCGGGACCTGGGCTAAAATAAGCCTATTATTGATAGGTTTCGCCATCACCTCCTGCAATAGCCTCAAAAGAGTCGGTGAGGACGAGCTTCTTCTGGTTAGGAATACCATTTACGTAGACAGTACCAAAATTACCGATGAGGACATTGAAAGTCTGATCATCCAAAAGCCCAACAGCCGGGTATTGGGCTATCCGCTTCGCTTAAATCTCTACAATATCGCCAAGGTAAATCCGGATTCCTCTTATCAGGATTGGCTTTACAGAAAACCAAAACGCAAGGAACGATGGTCCAGGTTGTTGTCTGAAAAGCAGGTCGATCGGCTTGGGGAATCCTTTTTGGTCAAGGGATTGAGTGTTTGGCTCAAAAGCATTGGGGAGGCTCCGGTGGTCATTGACTCGTCCAGTGCCCGGAAAAGTTTGGAAAGACTCAGTACCTATTACGGAAGTAGGGGCTATTTCAACAACAATACCACCTTTACAGTGGACAGCACCAAAAGGAAGCGTCGGGGACAGGTCAACTATGCCGTAAACCTGGGCGATCCGTATATGGTGGATTCCTTGTCCCATAAAATTGCCTCAAAGGCCATCGATTCGATCTATGCCATTCATGCGGGGGAATCCTTTGTGGAACAAGGCAAACAATTTGATCTGGTGGATTTTAACCTGGAGCGGGAACGCCTGGCCGATATCTTTAGAAATTCCGGGGTATTCGATTTTCAGGAGAGCTCCATTAGCTACACGATCATACGGGATTCCACCAAGGCCGGGAACGATAAACAAATGGATGTTGAACTCACTATCGACAACCTCAAAAGTAGAAACAATACCGCTTTGGTCACTTCGGAATACAAGGTACACAGATTTGATATGATCAATGTGTATACGGACTATCTAAATGAGCAAAATCAGGAGCTTGAACTTACGACTTATGGCAATTATAATATCTTCCATTACGGGAAGTTGCGATTCAAGCCCAAAACATTGGCCGACGCCATTTTTTTCGAAAAGGACAGTATTTATAGGGACTTGGATAGAACCCGTACCTACCGGCAATTGAACAACCTTAACGTTTTTAAGTACCCCACCATTACCTTCGAGGAGGACAGCACCCGGACACGGCTTAGCACCAATGTATATTTGGCACCCAGGCCCAAGTATTCCCTGGGTATGGGTTTTGATGTTACCCACTCCAACATCCAGCGGGTGGGCTTGGCCTTTAGCCCTTCCTTACAGGCCAGGAACCTTTTTAGGGGGGCGGAGAATTTAAGTTTAACGGGTAGATTGAACATCGGTTCCTCCAGTGACCCGACCATACTGGACAGTAGGTTCTTTAATATATTGGAGTTTGGGGCGGACCTCAATCTGGACTTCCCCAGGATTTGGTTTCCCTTTATCAACACCAATAAGATCATTCCCAGCTATGCACTTCCCCGAACCCGAATATCCTTGGGTTCCAGTTTTCAACAGAATATCGGATTGGACAAGCAGACCTTCAATTCCATACTTAGCTACAACTGGGCCCCTTCGGATTTTAGGCGCAACACCGTTGAGTTGTTGAACATTCAATTTGTACGTAATGTAAACACGGATCGCTTTTTCAATGTATACCGGAACTCCTATGACCGCCTGGACGAGGTAGCGGACGATTTTGAGACGGACCCCACCCTGGCGGAATTTTTTGAGACCCCGGATAACTCCTCGGACCCCCAATTGATCATTCCTGAAGGAACCACCGGTTTTACCCAGGCCATATTGAACGACGAAGTGGTATCCACGGATGAACAACGGCAAGAAGTCAATAGCATTGAGGAACGAAGGATACGGTTGACCGAGAACAACCTCATTTTTGCCAGTAACTATACCTTTCATAAAAATAACAGGAACGGGTTGACCGACAATAACTTTTTTCAATTTCGGTGGACCTTGGAAAGTGCCGGCAATCTGCTCTCTGGATTCTCCAATATCATCCCTTTCAATGAAAATGACGATGGTGATCTTTTGGTTTTTAGTGTGCCCTATTCCCAGTATATCAAAACGGATATCGATTTCGTCAAGTATTGGGATCTATCCCGTTCCAAGGTATTGGCCTTTCATACCTTTATCGGGATTGCCGTCCCCTATGGCAACTCCACCAACATTCCCTTTGTAAAAAGTTACTTTGCCGGGGGATCCAATGACAATCGCGCCTGGTTCCCCTACTCCTTGGGACCCGGAAAAACCAACGCCATTAACGACTTTAATGAAGCCAATTTTAAATTGGCGTTCAACCTGGAATACCGGTTTCCGGTGGTCGGCGATATTAAAGGGGCCCTATTTGCCGATGTGGGGAATATCTGGAACGTCTTTGATGACCAGGAAAATCCCGACGCCGTTTTTGACGGGCTCCAGGATTTGGAAGATCTGGCTCTGGGCACCGGATTTGGCCTGCGCTACGATTTTACCTATTTCCTGTTCCGTGTAGACCTGGGCTTTAAGACTTACAACCCTGCCGAGATCCCCTCCAGAAGATGGTTTACGGACTACAATTTTGCAAATTCCGTACTTCAAATAGGAATTAACTATCCTTTTTAGACCTAATTATTTTATTACTTTTGTGCCGTTCAATACTAAACTAAATAGACCACAAATTATGGCCCACAACATTAAACCGGGAGTAGCCACCGGAGACGAAGTCCAGGAAATATTCAAATATGCCAAGGAAAAGGGGTTTGCCTTGCCCGCGGTGAACGTTATAGGTTCCAATACCATCAATAGTGTACTGGAAACGGCGGCCAGCTTAAATTCTCCCGTCATCATTCAATTTTCCAACGGAGGAGCCCAATTCAATGCCGGAAAGGGGCTTTCCAATGAGGAGCAACGGTCCGCCATTTTGGGCGGGGTGGCCGGGGCCAAGCATATACACCAATTGGCGGAGGCCTACGGGGCCACCGTTATCCTACATACCGATCACTGTGCCAAAAAACTGTTGCCTTGGATCGATGGGCTATTGGATGCCAGTGAGCAGCATTATGCCGAAACCGGTAAATCCTTGTTCAGTTCGCATATGATCGACCTTTCCGAGGAGCCTATTGAAGAAAATATCGCCATCTGCAAGGAATATTTGGCACGAATGAGCAAAATGAACATGACCTTGGAGATAGAACTCGGCATTACTGGAGGTGAAGAGGATGGAGTGGACAATACCGATGTGGACGATTCCAAACTGTATACCCAACCCGAAGAGGTGGCCTATGCCTATGAGGAACTTTCCAAGGTGAGCCATAGGTTCACCGTAGCCGCCGCGTTCGGTAATGTACATGGGGTGTATAAGCCGGGCAACGTGAAGCTCACGCCAAAGATCTTGAAGAACTCACAGGAATATATCTCAGAGAAATATGGTGTGGAACATAACCATATCGATTTTGTATTCCATGGAGGTTCGGGATCCACCGTGGAGGAAATTAGGGAAGCCATTGGGTACGGTGTGATCAAAATGAATATCGATACCGACCTGCAATATGCCTTTCTCACCGGGGTACGGGATTATGTTTCCGATAAAAAAGATTACCTTCAAACACAGATCGGTAATCCTGGAGGGCCGGACGAGCCGAATAAAAAGTTTTATGATCCCAGGGTTTGGCTTAGGGAAGGCGAAAAAACCTTCGTTGACCGACTCAAAAAGGCCTTTGAAGACCTCAACAATGTCAATTCATTGTAGATTAACCACTTACCCCATTTAATATGGAAGATATGACGGCTTGGTTCAAAAGAAAGGAAAAGGGAATACAGACGGCTACGGAGGAAAAGAAGGACACCCCCCGGGGATTATGGTATAAGTCCCCTACCGGAAAAATTGTGGAATCCGAGGAATTAGCCAAGAATTTTTACGTAAGCCCAGAGGACGATTACCATGTGAGGATAGGTAGCAAGGAGTACTTTGAAATCCTTTTTGACGATAATACCTTTACCGAGCTCGATACCAAGCTCTCCTCAAAGGACCCTTTGAAGTTTGAGGATACTAAAAAATATTCCGATAGACTAAAAGCAGCGCAAAAGAAAACCGGACTTAAGGATGCCGTACGGACGGCACAAGGGAAATCCATGGGCAAGGATGTGGTCATCGCCTGTATGGATTTCAGTTTTATCGGGGGTTCCATGGGTAGTGTGGTAGGAGAAAAAATAGCCCGTGCCATTGACCATGCCATTAAAAACAAGCTTCCCTTCGTCATGATTTCCAAATCCGGGGGAGCCCGAATGATGGAAGCAGCCCTATCCTTGATGCAATTGGCCAAGACATCGGCCAAACTGGCCCAGTTGGCAGAGGCCGGCCTTCCGTATATTTCGCTTTGTACGGACCCCACTACAGGGGGTACCACGGCTTCCTATGCCATGCTAGGGGATATCAACATTTCCGAGCCTGGGGCATTGATCGGTTTTGCCGGACCCAGGGTAGTTAAGGAAGCTACGGGCAAGGAACTTCCACCGGGATTTCAAACCGCGGAATTCGTAATGGAACACGGCTTCCTGGATTTTATTGTACACCGAAGGGAATTGAAACAGCGGATCAATCTATATCTGGACCTGATCCAAAACCGCCCGGTTCGAAAATAAAAAGCCCCGGTCAGATGACCGGGACTTTTCAACCCAATCAAAAAATACCTTACTTCCTAAATCGTCTAAGGAAGATTTCTTCCGTCCTTCCGTCCGGGTAGGTCAGGGTTCCTTTGGCATCACATTCCCCATCACCAAAATCCAAACTGGCGGTAAGCTCATTTCTGGAAATCTCCAAAACCCCGCTTACAATAAAACGACAGGCCCATTCCCTTCGTAACGGGACGATAGTTTCCTTACTGAGCACATTGCCTTGTGGACCGGTATAGGTCCGCTTTCCGGAAATCAGGAACACATTGTCACCCCAGAAACCACTGCCGTAACCTTCGATCCATTCTCGGGTCCTATTGCCCGTAAAGCTAGCCGTACTTCCATCCGGCCAGGTACCGGTAAAGGTACCGACGGCATCTGCCTGTGGGTTGCCATTGTCATTGGAACGTACCCGTTCTACCACGGCACTACCTTCCACAGCGACTCCATTAAAGGTAAAATCCTCCAGGGAGAGCGAAATGGTCTTCATGGCCAGTTCCATATCCTTTTCGTAGGAAATTAAAATAATCCCCCCAAGTACATTGCCATTGGGCAACTCACACCCGTCTCCAAAATCCAAGGTCTTTTCCCGGGTAGTGTCCGTAGTAACGGTGGTAATAACCACACAATCCGGTAGGTAATCCGATACAAAAGTTTCCTTGGAAATGGATTGGATCTCATCTACGGAAAATACATCCTCCGCGATGGTCACCACTTCTTCCGAAATTAATTCGGCTTCATCACTGGCCGTTAAGGCCACAACATCCAGGCTTTCCGGGTTATCATCGGCCATTACGGTCGATTCTTCCTTGTCACAGGCCAAAAACAGCAAGGTCATGGCCCCAAGAGTCAAGCTAAGCAGATTTCTAAGGTTCATTTCTTTGAGACTTTTCATTTTTTTTAGTTTTAAATGATTGAATACTAAAAATGCCGTCACCACTAAAAATTCCATTGGGAATCCATTTGACATGGTTATGGTATACCAACATTTCTTTAACATTGCCTACCTAGGACTGTAGCAAAGCTCAAAAGGTTTAACCGGGGGATAAAAAAATATGAGGGACCTTGGGTCAAAAGGTTCCCTAATCTAAAAATATTGCTATCTTTGCGCCCTGATTGAAAATCAATCAAATACATAAAAATCATTTAATAGAATATTGGAATGTATTTAACCAAGGAAATTAAGGCCGACATATTTAAAAAGTACGGCGGTAAAGACACCAACACGGGCTCTACGGAAGGTCAGATCGCCCTGTTCACACATCGTATCAACCACCTCACCCAGCACCTCAAAAAGAATCATAAGGATTTCAATACTGAAAGATCTTTGGTGCGTTTGGTAGGAAAGCGAAGGAGCCTTCTGGATTATCTGAAGAAAAAGGATATCGTGAAGTACCGCGAATTGATAAAAGATCTTAACATCAGAAAATAATACCATGGAAAGGGGAGGATAACTCCCCTTTTCTTCTGCCCACCTGGATGGGCGATTACATAAAGACCCGATGGTCCCCAAGGTATTCGGGACAGGGCAAACAAAAAGCTGCACAAGGTTTTTCATTGGTCGACAACACACAACAACACAACCCGGCCGTCCGGTAAGACGGTAGACCATTGTTCAACAGTCCGCCCGTGGCGGATTAAATCAAATGTATGATTCCAAAAACTTTTAAAGAGGTCATCGACCTCGGTGATGGTAGGGAAATCTCTATCGAAACCGGAAAACTGGCAAAACAGGCCCATGGGTCCGTTGTTGTACAATCCGGAAGATGTATGCTACTGTGTACGGTAGTCTCCAATTATAAGGCGGCAGATGTCGATTTCTTGCCCTTGACCGTGGATTACCGCGAGAAATTTGCCGCATCCGGACGTTATCCGGGCGGATTTTTCAAAAGGGAGGCCAGGCCCAGTGACGGTGAAGTATTGACCATGCGATTGGTGGACCGCGTATTGCGTCCCCTTTTTCCAAAGGATTACCATTCCGAGACCCAGGTCATGATCCAGCTGATGTCCCATGACGAAAACGTGATGCCGGATGCCATGGCCGGATTGGCCGCGTCCGCCGCGATTCAGTTGTCCGACTTCCCTTTTGAATGTGCGATTTCCGAATGTCGTGTTGGTCGTATCAATGGGGAATTCATTATCAATCCGACCCGGGCACAACTGGAGGAGAGTGATATTGATATGGTCGTTGGTGCCTCTGCCGATTCCGTGATGATGGTGGAAGGCGAGATGAAGGAAATCTCCGAGGAGGACATGACGGAAGCCATTAAATTCGCCCATGAGGCCATCAAGGTACAATGTGCCGCCCAAGAGCGTTTGGCAGAAGCCGTAGGCAAAAAGGAAGTCCGGGAATACGAAGCGGAACCTGAGGATGAGGAATTGGAAAAAAAGGTACACGGGCTCACCTACGATAAGGTATATGCAGTGGCCAAGGCGGGTTCAGCCAAACAAGAACGAAGCGCCGCCTTTGATGCGATAAAGGAAGAGGTATTGGCCAGCTTTACCGAGGAGGAATTGGAAGAAATCGGCGATTTGGTCTCCAAATATTTCTACAAGGCGGAAAAAACTGCCGTACGGGACCTGACCCTCAACGAGGGCTTGCGATTGGATGGTAGAAAGACCGATGATATCCGACCTATCTGGTGCGAAGTGGACTATCTCCCTTCCACCCATGGTTCCGCTATCTTTACCCGAGGGGAAACACAGGCATTGGCCACAGTAACCCTAGGTACGTCCCGGGAGGCCAACCAAATAGATATGCCCTCCTATGAAGGTGAGGAAACCTTCTATTTGCACTACAACTTTCCACCGTTCTCCACCGGGGAGGCGCGGCCCATACGCGGTACCTCCAGAAGGGAAGTAGGACACGGTAACCTGGCCCAGCGTGCCTTAAAAGGCATGGTTCCAGAAGACTGTCCCTACACCGTTCGCGTGGTCTCCGAAGTATTGGAAAGTAATGGCTCATCCTCCATGGCTACGGTATGTTCCGGAACCATGGCGTTGATGGATGCCGGGGTACAACTGAAAAAACCGGTTTCCGGTATCGCCATGGGATTGATTTCCGACGGGGACACTGGAAAGTATGCCGTACTCTCCGACATATTGGGAGATGAGGATCACTTGGGCGATATGGACTTTAAGGTAACCGGGACGGCAGAAGGGATTACGGCCTGTCAGATGGATATCAAGGTGAAAGGCCTATCTTATGAAATACTGGTCAAGGCCTTGAAACAGGCCCGGGATGGCCGTTTACATATCTTGGAAAAATTGGTAGATACCATTGCCGATCCAAGACCGGATGTGAAACCCCATGCACCAAAAATGGTGACCACGGTAATCCCCAACGAATTCATCGGTGCCCTGATCGGTCCGGGAGGAAAGGTCATCCAGGAACTTCAGAAGGAAACCAAGACCACTATTGTAATCAACGAAGATCCGGTAACGGAAGAAGGAATTGTAGAAATCCTGGGGACGGACCAAAATGGTATCGATGCGGTTTTGGCCAAAATCGATTCGCTGATGTTCAAGCCCGAAGTAGGCAGCGTCTACGAGGTGAAGGTGATCAAAATGCTCGATTTTGGAGCCGTTGTGGAATATAACGAAGCACCTGGCAATGAAGTACTGCTTCATGTTTCCGAATTGGATTGGAAACGCACCGAAAAGGTCTCCGACGTGGTAAACATGGGCGACGTATTCGATGTGAAATACATAGGCATCGACCCGAGGACCAAGAAGGATAAGGTATCCCGAAAGGCATTGTTGCCCAAACCCGAAGGTTATGTGGAGCGACCTAGAAACAATAACAATCGGAATCGCGGAAACGACCGCAGACGAGATAATAGAGATCGAAAACCCAGAAGGGATTAAGATCATCTTTGAATCCTCATGATATCAATCCGGTCCGCTAAGGGCCGGATTTTTTTGGCTCCAAAAAGGGGATATGGCCCTAAAAATCAACTTTTTTAGGTCCATTTGTAACATTTCTACCTTTTTTACGTATAAGTATATGCAGTTTATGCGTATTGAACTTAATCAGAAAGGAAATTTGTAGATGAGACAATTAAAGATTACAAAACAGGTCACCAATAGGGAGACCGCTTCCTTGGACAAGTACTTGCAGGAAATTGGCAAAGTAGATCTTATTACGGCGGATGAAGAGGTAGAATTGGCACAACGCATCAAGGCAGGCGACCAGATCGCTCTTGAAAAACTCACCAAGGCCAATCTCAGATTCGTTGTATCCGTGGCCAAGCAGTACCAAAACCAAGGCCTTACCTTGCCCGATCTTATCAATGAAGGAAACCTAGGGCTGATCAAGGCGGCACAACGCTTTGATGAAACCCGGGGATTTAAATTCATCTCTTATGCCGTATGGTGGATCAGACAGTCCATTTTACAGGCTTTGGCGGAACAATCCCGTATTGTACGCCTACCGTTGAACAAAATTGGTTCCATCAACAAGATCAACAAAACCTTTGCCTTTTTGGAGCAGGCCCACGAACGGGTACCTTCTGCCGAGGAAATTGCGAAGGAGTTGGATATGACCGTTGAAGATGTAAAGCAGTCCCTGAAAAATTCGGGACGACATGTATCCATGGACGCCCCATTGATCGATGGGGAGGATTCCAACCTTTACGATGTATTGCGTAGTGGGGAATCCCCCAATCCGGACAAAGACTTGTTGCACGAGTCCCTACGTACCGAGATTGAGCGTGCCTTGGAAACCTTGACACCTCGGGAAGCGGATGTGATCCGACTTTATTTTGGTTTGGCCGGTCAACATTCCATGACCTTGGAAGAAATTGGGGAAACCTTCGACCTTACCCGGGAACGGGTCCGTCAAATTAAGGAAAAGGCGATTCGAAGGTTAAAGCATACCTCCAGAAGCAAGATTTTAAAGACCTATCTAGGTTAATTATTTTATAAATTGCCCTGTTAAATATTCGATAAATTGGATTTGTGGCATATATATTGTAATTTTAAGGTTAACAACAGTTTATCATGACTGTTCGTTTTTTGATTGATGAATAAACTCCGGCTGATTACCGGAGTTTTTTCATTTTTAGTATCTTCTGGCCCGGGCTTTAACTTTACTATGGCCATACTTGGTTTCCATAGTGCCCCTCAAACCGCAAAGATGACGATTCAAATCGATGCACAAATCGTGTTGAAACCCCTGCAAATGGAGTATGCCGAGGCCGTTTTTGAAGGTTTCGACGCCGATGTCATCCGTTTTCTGCCCTTGGACGAGCCCCCTCAAAAACTGGAAGAAACCCAAGCATTTATCGCACATTCCATGGCACAAATGGAAGCAGGTACGGATGGGGTCTGGGCTATTGAACATCAAAAGGAATTTGCCGGTTGCTGTGGCATACATGGCATCCCTTCCCGCCAACCCCATTTTGGGATTTGGATAGCGAGCGCACAACAAGGAAAGGGTGTGGGAAAGAAGGTGGTCCGACATATGCTGCCGTGGGCGATTTCCAATTTGGACATTGATTTTGTCAAATACCCGGTGGATAAAAGCAATCACCGAAGTATACACCTTATCGAGGGACTGGGCCTGGAACTCTCGGATAATTATACCATGGGCAACCGAAAGAAATTGGATGTGGACGAATATCGTTTGTATAAGTCTCCTGGAAATAGTATCCCTTAGACCCCAACAAAAATGCTACAATGTAAAAAGTAGGGCGGTACTGCCGTCAAGCGATGCCCATATAGCTTACAATTCGTACCAAAAAGATTCCCGTAAGAGCTCCAATCCCTTGGGAACTGCTGTGTCCGGCGATTCGTTGCCTTCAAATTCAAGAGATACATAGCCCTTGTAATTATGCCTGCGCATCATGGCCCCAATTTGGGCATAGTCGATATCCAGGGTATACCATTTGCCCCCACCGTAATAGGTTTTGGCCTGCACCAGATAAGTCTGGGGTGCCAGCAGTCCCATCTGCGCTTCCCGGTTCTCCAAAAAATTTCCCGTATCCAGGGTCACCTGCAGCCACGGACTGTCAATGGCATCCACGATTCGTTTTACCCCTTCCGCAGTACGCCCTAGGCCCCAGTGGTTTTCCAAGCCCAAAACCACACCACAGCGTTCCGCTGTAGGGATGCATTTCTCGATCGAATCGATGACCCATGCGAACCCATCTTCGTCCGTATAACCTTCCAAGGTAGGCTCGATACCCTTGTTCGCCATAAGATCGTCAAAGGATTTAGAGGTCCCCCAACGCCCCGTATTCAAGCGCATGGTGGGAATACCCAATTTGTAGGCCAATTCTATTTGGTACAGCGTTTTGGAAATATTCTGTTCCCGGTATCGTTTTTCCGGATGTAGATAACCTTGGTGGGTGGAAAAACCCATCAGGTCCAATCCGGCGTGGAAGGCCTGTTTTTTTAACTTTTGAAGGTAGGCATTGTCTTCGGAATGCATCTGGACCAACAGCAGTTCAATGCCATCAAAACCCATAGCTGCCGCTTTCTCTATGCAAAGCTCCATAGGTACGTTTTCCTTGGGCCCGTTAAACTGCCAAAAGGAATAGGTAGATACCCCGATGGGGTTATGTTTAATTTTTTTGGGCTTGGACACCGTTTTTGACGGTAAAGGGGAAAATCCGCTGACCGCCGATCCCGCACCCAACAGGGCGGCACCGGCCATAAATTTTCGTCGATCCATAATCTGGGTTTATTCCAAATATAACCATTTCCGAACAGCTTGAAATCCAAGTAAATCGTTACTTTTATAGGGAATCCATAAAACCATCCTTGAAATGCTCAAAAATCCTTTTGTTCCCCTTTTTATCCTTGGGGTATGTATGCTTTCCTGCAAAAACGAAACGTCAACCCTTCCCGAAAAAAACATCGAATTCAACTTACCGGATAATTTTGTACTCGAAGACCTGTATCGGCCCAGTATACATGGCCAGGGGTCATGGGTCTCCCTAGCTCAGGGTCCGGAAGGACGACTTTTTGCCTGTGACCAAAATGGAAAGATCTATTCGTTCCAGGCCCCGCAAGCCGGTGAAACCATAGCGCCCGCCCAAGTGGACAGCATCAACTTGAACATCGGACAGGCCCACGGACTGTTGTGGGCGCACAACAGCCTGTATGTGTCGGTAAACAAGCGCTGGGACGATGAAATTCCAGATGAGGAGGAGAACGGAAGTGGCGTATACCGTCTAACGGACACGGACAATGATGGGGAATTGGACAAGGTGAGCATGCTACTCAAGTTGGAGGGGCATGGGGAACATGGACCCCACAGTTTTGTCCCCAGTCCTAACGGTGAGGACATCTATTTCATAGCGGGCAACCATGTCCTTGTCCCGGAATCGCTTTTGGAAAAAAGTCGGCTCCCGGCCAACTGGGAGGAGGACAATCTTTTTGAACCCTATCTGGATGCCCGGGGCCATGCGAACGACATTAAGGCACCGGGGGGCTGGATCGCCAAGTTTAACGCCGAGGGAACCGATTGGGAAGTTATTTCCGCCGGATACCGGAATCCTTTCGATATTGCCTTTAATAAGGATGGGGAACTGTTCACCTATGATGCCGATATGGAATGGGACATCGGCATGCCTTGGTACCGCCCCACCCGGATCAATCACGTGACCAGCGGCAGTGAATACGGCTGGCGGACCGGTTCCGGCAAATGGCCGGAATATTACCCGGACAACCTCCCTGCCGTACACAATCTGGAACAGGGATCCCCTACGGCCGTACTTTCCGGGGATCAGCTCAACTTTCCGGCCCGGTTCAAAAACGGCCTACTCATTACAGACTGGAGCTTCGGGACCATCTATTTCATCGATCTGAAACCGAAGGGCAGCAGTTATACCGGGAATCGGGAAGAATTCCTTTCCGGGACCCCCCTACCCCTTACCGACATGATCGCAGGTTCTGACGGTCATCTGTATTTTGCCACAGGAGGTCGTAGACTAGATTCCCATTTGTATCGTTTGCGCTATGTAGGGGATGATATGGGTACGGCCCGTTCCGAAGAAGATGCCGAGGCCAACGCGCTTCGGCAATTGCGAAAAGAAATTGAAGCCTTCCACAATACCGAATCCGATGAGGCCATCCCCATGGCCTGGGACAATTTAGGGCACGATGACCGTTTTATCCGTTACGCCTCCCGAATCGTTTTGGAACATCGCCCGACGGCCGATTGGCAGGACCGCTTTTTTAAGGAAAAAAATACCGCCAAAATCATTGAGGCCAGTGTCGCCTTGGCGCGACAGGGCGATAAGGGCCTACAGGGCCGTATATTAAAAAAGCTGAACCAATTGCAATTGGAACAGCTGACCCCACAGCAGCAGATTGGGTTGTTGCGCAGCTATGCCCTACTCTTTATCCGTATGGGCGAGCCTGATGGGTCCCTGGCCCAGGCCACGGCCAAAAATTTGAAAGCCTACTTTCCACATGCCGATAATGCGGTGAACCGGGAACTGGCGCAACTGTTATTATACCTGAAGGCCGACGGGATCACCGAAGGTATCGTGGCCTTATTGGAAAGGCATGCCAAGGAAAAAACGGTCTCCAAAAACGTGGGACTCCTTTCCGAAGAGGCTACGCAACGTAGCGAGCAATACGGTCCACTTATTCGGGAGGTCATTGCCAAAATGCCGCCAAGCGAGTCGATCTATTACGGGCTATTGTTAAGTCATGCCGAGGAAGGTTGGTCCAAAGACCTGCGCGAAAAGTACTTTCTCTGGTTCTATGATGTTCTGGGTGCCAAGGGCGGTATGAGCTTTAAGGCCTATATGGAGAATGTGCGGAAAAAAGCGATGACCCATGTTCCGGATAGCGAGAAGGAATATTTTCAGGAAATTTCCGGGGTATATTCCCCATCCACCGCAGTGGCGGACCTGCCACAACCCGTCGGACCGGGCAAGGACTATTCCGGTAGGGATATCAGTCAAATTCTTTGGAATGGTGGGTTTGAGAATTATGACGGTTCCTTTGAGGATAGTAAACGGGCCTATGAGGCGGCCATGTGCGTGATGTGCCATCGTATTCGGGGCGAGGGCGGTGCGGCCGGACCGGACCTGACCCAAGCGCATACTAAGTTTAGCGACTATGACATGATCTATGCCATCTATAGCCCCAATGATGAAATTTCCGATCAATACGCCCATACCCTCTTTCATCTGAAGGACGGTAAGAAAATTGCGGGACGCATCAAGTCCGAGGAAGGCGACAGTATTATCCTGATGCCCAATCCGTTCAATGAAAGTTATACGGTGGAATTGGCCAAGGAAAATGTGGAAAAACGGGAACTTTCACCGATCTCCCCCATGCCGACCGGACTGATCAATCGTTTGAACGAGAAGGAAGTGGTGGGGTTGTTCGCGTATTTAAAATCCGGTGGCGATGCCTCCCACGAAATTTATCAATAAGGGGGAGTGCGCTAGGGACGCAAGAACGTTTACATTTCGCTACCTTTGCAGTAGTACTGTTTAGTCTATGCATAAAACCAAAATAGCCCCTTCCCTCCTGGCCGCTGATTTCGGCAATCTGCAACGCGACGTGGAGATGGTGGAACAAAGTGTGGCGGACTGGCACCATATCGATGTCATGGACGGGGTATTTGTCCCCAATATTTCCTTCGGTATGCCGGTTTTGAAGGCCATAGCCCGGTATGCCACCAAACCGTTGGACGTACATTTAATGATCGTAGATCCCGATCGCTACATCCAGACCTTTGCGGACCTTGGGGCTTCGGTACTCACCGTTCATTATGAGGCCTGTACCCATTTGCACAGGACCTTACAGCAAATCAAGGCCGCCGGAATGCAGACGGGGGTAGCCTTAAATCCCCATACACCGATTAGTGTGCTGGAGGACACGATCGAGGATATCGATTTGGCGCTCATTATGAGCGTCAACCCCGGATTTGGGGGACAATCCTTTATTGAACGTACCTATACCAAGATTCGGGACCTCAAATCCATGATCCAAAACAGAAAGGCAGATACCCTTATTGAAATTGACGGAGGGGTAAGTACAAAAAATGCCAAGGCTTTGGCAGAGGCGGGGACGGATGTCCTCGTGGCCGGGAGTTTTGTCTTCAAAAGTGGGGATCCTAGCCGGACCATACAGGAACTTAAGGAAATCGCAGGATAATGAAAGGGTACGATGTTGTTATCGTGGGGGGCGGCCCCATTGGAATCGCTTGCGGATTGGAGGCCAAGAAGAAGGGACTCTCCTATCTGATCATTGAAAAGGGGCCTATTGTAAATTCGCTCTTCAACTACCCCATAAACATGCAGTTCTTTTCCTCGTCGGACTTGTTGGAAATTGACGATATTCCCTTTATCAGCAAAGAAGTGAAGCCCAAACGGAACGAGGCCTTGGAATATTACCGCAGGATCGTTACCTCCAATCAATTGAACATCCATCTTTTTGAAAAGGTCACCGGGATACAAAAGAACGACGACCTCTTCCACATCAGCACCGAAAAGGATAGCTACAGCGCGGCACATATCATTGTGGCCACCGGGTTTTACGATATTCCCAACCGGATCGGGATTCCCGGGGAGGACCTCCCCAAGGTTTCCCATTACTACAAGGATCCCCATTTTTATGCCAGCCAAAAGTTGGTGGTCATCGGGGCCAGCAATTCGGCCGTGGATGCCGCCCTGGAATGCTACCGTAAGGGCGCCGAAGTCACCATGATCGTCCGGGAACCCGAAATCGGGCAACGGGTCAAGTATTGGGTAAGACCGGATGTAATCAACCGTATCGAAGAAGGGAGTATCAAGGCCTATTTCAATTCCAATGCCAAGGAAATTTTGGAGGATGCCGTCATTGCGGATACCCCGGAAGGTACCCTACGCATACCCAACGATTTTGTCCTGGCACTTACGGGCTATATGCCGGATTTTGAATTTTTGGAAAAACTGGGCATTCAGCTCTCCGAAGATGAAAAACGACTTCCGCATTACGATCAGGAGACCATGGAGACCAATGTTAACGGCCTCTATCTGGCCGGTGTAATCTGCGGTGGTATGGAAACCCACAAATGGTTTATCGAAAATTCCCGGGTACACGCTCCTATTATCATTAATTCCATTCTAAAAAAGCAGGGCCAGAAAGTAAACGTCTAGTTTTTTTGGCGACCAAGGAGGTAGCGATTGTCCCTTCCGACTTTGATCATGGCAGTCGATGGGGCATTGCAAACACCTAACCCTAATAAATCATGAAGAATCCCATGCTACGGCAGGTCCATCTGGCCGCGCAATACTTAGCTATGGCCGGTAAAAGCTTTTTGCCGCCCAAAGCCGATGACAGCCATACCAACATCGGGTTTGTACCGGATACCGAAATGCTGGAAACCCTGCCCTTGCATCCTTCCGGACTTCAGCTGGCGTTCCACTATTCGGACTTCAGTTTAAAATGGGTATCCGATACCACCCATTCCCTGCCCTTGCACGGAAAATCGCATCGGGAAATCGTGACGTGGATCCGTTCCCAAGTGGATGGAAGCCCGCTGACCCCACCCTATCGTTATGAATTGCACTATGATCTGCCCTATTCGGCGCAGGGCGATTTCCTTTTTGAACTAGGCGACCCGGCCCAACTCCAAGAGTTGCTCCATCTCCGAAAATTGGGTCATAGGGCGATACGATCTTTTTTAGATCGGGAAAATTTGCAGTCGGATATTTGTATCTGGCCCCACCACTTTGATACTGGGGCCTTAGTACCTTTGGATAATGGCTCCGGCAAATCCATCGGCCTGGGTCTGGCCATTCCCGATGCCTTATGCGGTGAACATTACTTTTATATCAGCGCCTACGAGGGACACACCGCCATTGAGGTCTCCCACATGCCCTCATTGGCACAGGGCCAATGGAGAAGTGCCGACCTAAAAGGTGCCCTGTTACCCGCTAGCCAAGCGGATGCCGAAGGTGCTATCGGCTTTTTTCAAGAAGCCTTAAAGGCCTATCAAAGTCGATAATGCAAGGATTCGGGATCTAGATCAGATGGACGTCAGTCATGATCTCCAACAGTCCGGGACCGGATTGCTCGAACAGTGCTCTCATGGCCGGTAGGAGCGTTTCCTGATCGGTGACGCGCTTCCCCCATGCCCCACAGGAGCGGGCAAAATCGGCAAAATGGGGGTTGGAAAGGGAAGTCTTCCACACGTCCAATTCCGCGGCACGCTGCTCCTTGGATATTTTGCCCAGTTCATTGTTGTTGAGTATGATCAGTTTTACCGGCATGTGGTACTTGACCAAGGTGGTGATTTCGGCCAGGTATTGGGAGAGTCCCCCATCGCCCGCCACAGCGACCACGGGTCTTGAACTGCCAACGGCGGTCCAGGCCCCCAAAGCGGCGGGCAGCGCAAAACCAATAGAACCCAAATAACCGGACATCAAAAAATCATGGTCCTTGGATTCAAAGTACCGTCCAAAGGAATAGGCATTATTGCCAACATCCACACACATGACCGCATTTTCAGGGGTTAATTGGTTCATGGCATCAAAAACGGCAATGGAGCTAATCCCTTTATCCGAGGTTTCCTTGAGGCGTTTAGCCTTCTCCTTTCGCCATATGGCCCAGCGTTCCGCAATTTCGGCGCGTTGGTCCGTACTCTGGGTCTTTCCGTTCAGTTCCGCTTTAAATATCTCCAGGGTCCGGGAGATCTCCCCCCAAACGGCGACCTCCACCTTATGGAACTTGCTCAAGGCCAGCGGATCAAAGTCGACCTGAATGATCGGCTTTTTGGGCGTAATGCCGGTATGGTTGGAAAACGATGCCCCAAAAACGATGAGCAGGTCGGATTCGTTCATAAACCAAGAGGCGATAGGTGTGCCACTTCGGCCCAACACCCCACCACCCAGGGGATGGTTATCGGGTATCAAACCTTTTCCCTTAAAGGTAGTGACCACGGCGGCATTCAGGCTTTCGGCAAAGGCCACCACATTCTTTTTATGCGCCCGGGCCCCATGCCCCATAATGATTATGGGACGTTTGGATTTCTTGATCAAGGCAACGGCCTCCTCCACCGCCGCTACCGGAGGGGCGATTTCCAGGGAGGTGATCCGTTTCTCCGGACCTTTGGCCCTGGCATGGGGCTTCGCCTTGCGTTCCTGTACCTCATCGGGAAAGGTGAGATGGGAAACATCGCGTTTTAGGATGGCATGCTTAACGGCCAAGGACATCAGTTCACTGTGGCGACTATCGCTCTGTACCCGGTGGTTGAACTCGGCCACGCTATTAAAAGCTTGGACCAGGTCCACTTCCTGAAAATTTCCCGTACCCACCACTTGGGTGGCCACCTGACCCGTAAGGGCCAATAAGGGCGCCCGATCTACCTTGGCGTCCCACATGCCCGTATACATATTGGTCGCTCCCGGGCCCGCAATGGAAAAACAGGCGGCCGGTCTTCCGGTGAGTTTGCCATAGGCGGAGGCGGCAAAGGCCCCGGCCCCTTCATGGCGGATACCGTAATAATTGAGCTTCCCTTGTTCCTCCTGCCGTTTCATGGCATCGGCAAAACCCAGATTGGAATGGCCCACCATACCAAAAACGGTGTTGACCCCCCAATTGATCATGGTTTCCACCATCAGATCGGACACGGTGACCTTATGTGCCGGTTCCGGTTCGAGTCCCACATAGATGGCCCCATCTTCTTCCTTAACGGCAAAGGTTGCCACCCCGTCGTCATAACCGCCCGGCGGTAGTCCGGTACACGGATGAAAATCCCAGCCGTGCCAAGGACAGCGCAGCAATCCGTTTTCTATGGATCCCTCCCCCAAAGGTCCCCCTTGGTGGGGACATTTGTTGTCCAATGCCGAAAACTTTCCCTCAAAATGGGTGAGGCAGATGCCTTTGTGGGCCGCGGTTACCGTTTTCACCCGCCCTTCGGGCAGCTCGTTCCTGTTGTCCAACACTTTGTGCCAGACCTTTTGCTCCTTTGCCAAGACTGTATAATTTAGTGGTTTTTTGTATTCACCAAGATAACGATTTGGCCGGGGAATCCCGAGACCTTTGAATACTATCTTTGATGCTCCGGGCTATCGAATCCGGCCTTGCAACCGGCATCCCATTCATCGGGCAGATTGCCGTAGGCGGGCACGCCCCCGTTATCCTTTAACATGCGGGCCAGATGCAGGCAGTTCCAGACCAAGAAGGTGGTATTCCGGTTGGTAAAATCGTTCTCGGGGCCACCGGAGCCCTCGTCCCGATAGGAGGGTCCGGGACCGGCCTCGCCCATCCATCCGGCATCCGCCTGTGGCGGAACGGTATAGCCGATATGGGAGAGGGAGAAAAGAATGTTCATGGCGCAGTGCTTTACCCCGTCCTCGTTTCCGGTGATCAGGGTAGCGCCTACCTTGCCATAATCCCGATACTGCCCCTTGGCATTGAACTGGTGGGTATAGCCGTACATCCGTTCCAGGGTGCGATTGCATACCGAGGATTTTTCACCCAGCCATACGGAGGTACAGATAATCAGGATGTCGCAGTCGTCCACCTCCTTTTGGATTTGGGGCCAATCGTCCCGATCCCATTCCGGGGTCTGGGACATGTCGAGGCCCAATCCGGCCGGAATCACATAGTCCACGGGACGTATAATTTTGGTAGAAGCCCCATTGGCCTCAAAGATGCCTTGGGCAACTTGGATCAATCCCTCGGTATGGGAAAGCACCGGGGTTCTATTGAGGGTACAGTTGAGAAATAGAACGTTGAGGTCATCGTAGGTTGCGGGGGGATTATCGCAGTGTTTTTGGGTGATTTCATGCAGTTGTTTTGTCATTGGAATAGGTTTTGGATTCGTATGAAGTTACGGGTTTTCGGTTCGCCCGGGTAACGGAGTGCATTACGATGCCCTTGTAGCATGGGTCGATCAAATTGCGGGCGCATTACAGCAAGAGCGCTATTCATGCGCAGTATCACGCAACTGCCAGGATTATGGGTTAACATATCCCAAAAGGAATGGAAATTCGTGCCTAAAAAAGGTGAAACTTCCTGCAAGGAGGAACAAAGATCTCTTATCTTAGTTCCGCACATAAAAGAGATATCGATTAGTAATGATCTATAATCCTATGTTGGGCACAATGAAAAACAGAACTGAATGAGCGTAGCAAATTGGTTTAGTACATTTAATGAAAATCTTAGGATGAGTGCTACTACTGTGAGCAACATTCAAAGTCGCTATAAGCAGATTACTAAACGAATTAACATAGATTATTGGGGGCACTCTTCTGAAACATTGAACAGCCTTTATGTCGGCTCATACGGTCGAGGGACGGAGATATTCGTTAGCGACATTGATGTTATCGTCAAGCTACCTTATTCAACGTATGAGAAATTCAATAGATACATTGGAAATGGCCAATCAGCATTAATTCAAGAAGTAAGAACTGTACTTCAAAATACCTATAGTACTTCCTATGTTCGTGGTGATGGACAAGTAGTGAAGATTGATTTTACCGATGGAATATGTTTTGAAATTGTACCAGGTTTTATAAATACAGACGGTAAAAGCTACACTTATCCGGACACTAATTATGGAGGTTCTTGGATAACAACCAATCCCAGAGCGGAAATTGATGCCATTAATTCTGCAAACGTTACTTACAACAAAAACCTAAAACGACTGTGCAGAATGGCAAGGGCGTGGAAAGATAAATGGAGCGTTCCAATTGGCGGATTACTAATTGACACGCTCGCTTATAATTTCATGAAACTATGGACCCACTCGGACAAATCGTTTTTGTATTATGATTTTATGTCGAGAGATTTCTTCGAATACTTAAAAAACCAAGATTCAGACAAGCAATATTGGCTTGCTCCTGGAAGTAATCAGAGAGTCTACCGTAAAGGAGCTTTTGAATACAAAGCTTTAAGGTGCTACAATATTTCCCTTGAAGCAATTAAAAAAGAAAAGAACTATCCTTTTACAGCAAAATCTAAATGGAGAGAAATATATGGAACCAAATTCCCAAGTTAATATTCTACTTGCCCAAATTCGTGAGTGCTACGGTAGAGTGGTTTGGACTCACAAAACACAAGAAAAATGTGCTGACATAATATGGGTAAGACACAAATGGATTAAGATTCTCCAGATTGCGCTTTCCGCTCTAACAACCACAGGGATACTTATTACAGTTTTTGGAGAAAGCTCAGTTGCGGGAGTAATTTCAGCCATTTTATCTGCGTTACTGTTCGGGTTGAACACTTATACCAAGGATTATGATCTTGGAGAAATTGCTCAGAAGCATACTCAATCCGCTAACAACCTTTGGGACATAAGAGAACGATATCTCTCTCTCATAACCGACATTAAATCGGAGCTTTTAAGTGTAGAGCAAATCCGAAAAAGGCGAGACGAACTGCAAGAAGACTTGCTCAATATTTATAAAGGATCTCCAAGGACTATCTCAAAAGCGTACAAGAAAGCGACAGAAGCTTTAAATGTAAATGAGGAAATGACCTTCAATGAGAACGAAATAGACAATTTGTTACCGAAAGAATTAAGAAATAAATAAACACTGTGCCCAACAAAACCTATGGGCAATAGCGCCCTGCGGGACGCTACTGCTCATAGCTAAACCGTAGGCAACAATATCAAGATGAAGGCGAAATCCATTCTAAAAAATATAGTTCTAATTGCTTTTTTCGGATCTGTAACCGGTTGCAGTTTTCTACCTTGTCCTTACTATTCTGACTTAAAAGAATTGAAAAACCTTGATGAGGAAGAACTTATAGGTTCATACTATTCAGACGATAATTCCTATGCACAAAATGGACAAGCAGAATTAATGATTAAAAAAAATAAATCATTCTTACTTAAAAATATTCCTATTGCCGTATTAGATGTTTTTCATACAGATTATAAGCAAGACATGAATAATTTACAAGCTATTACTGGGAATTGGAAAATACCTAAAGAGCAAGAAAACAATGAATTGATAACTGAAATCGAATATAATAAAATCGCCCCTGAGTTTGGGAACATCAGTACGACCTGGGAATTATTTGAAAAAGATGGACAACCAGTAATTCTAATCATAATTGGTGACCCAGATTCTTGTAGAGCTCTAAGCTTTGTGAAAAAATAAAATACTGTGGGCAACACCACCCATAATGTATTGCTACCCTCCTACTTCATCTGAATTTTATTCCTACATTTAATCGATAAACTAAAGCTTGAACATTTGCGATATGCAGAGCGCTCCGTTACCGGTTAGAAAAAGCAAGCAGCCTGGAGTCGCGCTTCGCCACATTGCCAATCGCAACGAAACCATAGCCAAACTGTTATAAACAATTTTGAAAAGATTAATTATCATTTTATTTATAGTAGCTGGACTAACCCATGCTTTCGGTCAGGGATTGGACGGAGTGTGGATGTCGTATAAAAATCAAATTATTGACAGTAGTAAAGCTTACACAAGTGGAGGTGAAGGAATTTTAATCGATTTTGACAATTCAACTATGGGGCATATAGGTTCTGACACATTAGTTGACGTAAAATTTATTTTCAAAAAAAAGAAGGTCAAATTAAAGGTTAAGGGAATAAAGGGAAAAGGCACGCTAAAAAAGTACGGAATTGATTCACTGGAATTGGATTTAGGGCAGAATATGGCTCATATGTTTCGGAAATTGGACTTGAATCATAAACTGGATAAAACAGTAAAAGAGGCATCAAGCTTCCTGGCAAGCAACAGGTTTGAACCATTGAATAATCATACAGCAATCGAATTCAGTTTAGACCAATATTGGCTTGACAAAATGCTCGGAAAAAAAAGCAAAAAATTAAATCTATTAAATCACACGTGGGAGAATGATAATGGATTTTGGTATTTAAAGGAGGTTCAAGAAAATCTTTTTCTGATTTTCACCTTAGGACAACTTGAAATAAAGAATATCTATCAAATTTTGGATATCCAAAAACATGGACTAAAACTAAGACCACTGCAAGAGACTGATTTTGGCCTGAAAAACGTTACGGAATTAAAAACCCGTTTATAACAGTGGCTATAATTCATCCCGAGTTCTCAGAGCTGAAACGTTATGCAACATATGAGAAAACCCCGTGAAAAAACGAATAGACTAACCGAAATGAATAGTTCACTAATTCTGACTTTACAAAGAACATCTCAAACTATACTTTCGATGTCTAATCAAATTAAACCCGAACAAATGAAAAACATCGGAATTTATATCCTATTTGGACTTTTATCGCTTCAATCTTTTGGACAAAGTAAAAACTTTATTGACCAACCATTTCTGGAAACAGTTGCTGAAATTGACACGTTGGTTGTTCCTGACAAAATTCACCTATTGATAATTATCAATGAAGAAGATAATCGGAATCGTAAATCGACAGAAGAATTAGAAGCCTCAATGTTGCAAGTTCTTAATTCGTTAAAAATCGATTTAGAAAAAGACTTTTCCGTTTTGGATTACAGTAGCGACTTTAAAAAATACTTTTTAGGAGGACAAAAAATTCTTAAAACTAAAATGTATAAATTGATTGTAAGCGATGCTCAAACTGTTGGAAAAGTAATGGCTGGATTGGAACGCAAAGAAATATCTAACGTATCGATTAATAAAACTGAATACTCGAAATCTGAACAAATTCTACTTGATTTGAAAGCAAAGGCTATCTTAAGAGCAAAACAAAACGCTGAAAAGATGGTTGAGCCCTTAAATCAAAGGATTGGAAAGGCAATCTACATTTCAGACTTGGAAAGTGAATCTATAACAAGTCAATTACAAGGAAAAGTAGCTGGAATTCAAATTAGAGGAGCTTCTTCAATTTATGGAAGTCGTGCAAGTGAACCAATGATGATAGATTTTGAGAAAATGAGATTTTCATCAAAAGTCAATGTGAAATTTACAATCGAATAAATAACGTTTCCCAACACGGTATATAATTCGTTACGGGCGGACATTTTCCCGGCTTCGACAGGCTCAGCCTAGGTGAAAAGTCCCCAGCAAATCATATATAAGACCGTTGTAAATAGAAAAAGATATGACTCAATGAAAAGGAACAGGAAGATAATCCTCCTAACTATTTTGCTATTTGGACTAGTGGTTCCTTTCATTCCGTCATTAGTAGTTATGGAAATGTTCTTTCTATTACCCGTTTTTGCTATAGTTTTTGCAGTAACCTTGATTTATTTGATTGTAAGCCTCTTGAACAAACAAATGGATTCTCATAAGGCCATGTTTGTGTTTTGCATCCTTCCAACCTTCATATTAGCACAATTACTAGCCGGTTTTACCATTGACAAAATCCAAAGATTTAGAAGTAATTATATAATAGCTAAACTTGAACAAATCAAAAATGAAACGGGCGTTTTACCTGAGCAATACGAATTACTTGCTGGAATAAAATATAAGAGATTGGATGACAAAAAGCATTTCATACTTGAATATTCGAGAGGATTTATGGTGACAGAAAAATACCATTCCGAAAATGAAAATTGGAAGAGTCATGGTTGGAATGATTAATAAGAAAAAAAACGCCATCAACCAGTGAAAATACTGTAAAAGAAAATTTACACTTAGTGTTATCAAACATATGAAGCCGACTTTTTTCTTAATCATACTATGCCCTGTCTTTCTTGGGAGTTGTAAAACCACAAGTAGCGCAAAAACGATTTCCACATTTGAGCAAACACTTGGAATGGATAACTCCAAGGCCCTTTCTGATTTCGTTGATGCTTTTGAAAACGAAATATTGAGGAAAAAATATCCTTCACTGGAAACAGACAAAGCCTATATACAAATGCTTTCGGAAGAACCCTATTCGATAGCTCAGCTGAAATTATATGATTTGCTTTCGGACAAAAGTCTTGAGAATTTTTTGCGAAGCCAGCTCTGGGATGAAATTTATGCTTCCGTAGATTCCGTATGGGTCGAAAATTCGGAATTAAATAGTAGGCGTGTGTACCGCAGTGAAGATGGGAAAATAGAAGTGGGAAAAATGGGGTATATGCTGAGAGACCCTATTGATCAGGACTCGTTAATAAAAAGAGAATGGAATATATGTTACTTCAATCCTTTAGGCAAATATTTCCGAGCAATTGATAAAATCAAAAATGGCAATCCATTCCTAGAAGAATTTTATGATGTAAAAAACAAAGTTGGTGAAATCAGTACAGTGCTGTTTAGAGAAATGATCAGCCGACATCATCCAAATATGAAAGATTATATGGTCAAGCGGGTAGTCGCGGTAGAACTAAGCAAATTTATCAATGACGCCCGAATCGTAAAATAGTAAAGTTTGCCAATACTACCAATAATTCATTGCGGTGGATTTCCCGGCTTCGACTTCGCTCGGCACGGGCTCCTAAATTCCTCCTAATTCGCTAACTTCGGGCCACATAGGCAATAGTATTCGGAACAAAGCCTAACTATGACCATTAGCTGAAAAATGAATCATAAAGAATTGGACGAACGCGAAAATCACAAAACCTTGGAGCGGATCGACGGGAACTATATCTGGAAGGAAATTAGGAGCGTCCTTAACTTGGACAAGGGTATCCTCTATACCATCAAGGAATTGTTGCTCAGACCGGGGCATACTGTTCGGGAATTTATCCTCTACGACAGGAAGCGGCTGGTAAAGCCGATCCTATTTGTGATCTTTAGTTCGTTGGTCTTCGTCATCCTCCAAAAAACCTTGGACTTCAATACGGGTGCGGCCCCGGAAAATATGGCCAGTCCGGGCGTGACGCAAGCCTTTGCCTGGGTAGGAGAAAATTTTGGGATTTTTAATATCCTGTTAGGGTTTTTTATCGGTTTTTGGACACGCTTGTTTTTTATCAAATCCCGCTATAATATCTATGAAATATTCATTTTGGTGTTTTTTACCATAGGTATCGGTAACCTGATTTACACCTTCTTTGGCATTGTGGAAAGTATAAGCGGTTTTGAAAGTTACGGTCTCACCTATTTGATCGCCATGGCCTATTCCGTTTGGGCCATTGGCAGCTTTTTCAACAAAAACAAGATCCTTAGTTATTTCGGTGGTTTGCTTTCCTACTTTTTCGGAACGATGACCGGCTCCTTCCTCATAGCGCTTGTCGGGATTTTGATGGACCTGTTCAACAAAAGTGGCTAATATCTCACCAGAAAAAGACGTTTCAAGTCATCCTACGCCGTTTACGAAACTGAATCCGGAATTATTTTGAGGAAAGTGGAGTAGCGAGGCACGAGCCCATCTCGAAGTATCATTAGGCCTGGCGGAAAGCCCAGGCTTAAAGTTGTGGATCGGAAAAGGATAGGGCCGGATTTCATTTGGAAAATAGGGAACCGCACCCCTTGATGCTTCTCTCAAATTATGTATCTTTAAAGGGCTCGTACTCCCCTGGTATTGGGGTGGAATCTTTAATTGGTCCTTCTTATCGCTATAGCCATGTCCGTGCAACCAACGATTGGGATACTCTTATTTGTTTTAAGCCTCTATTTTTGTTGGGGTCAAACCGAAACGGGACAAGCGGAGTTATCCAACTGCGCTTTGGAGCTCACAAAGCAACAAGTGACCTATGATCCCAGTTACTTTTCCATTGACTACCCCAATGGAGATATCCCGAGTGATAAAGGGGTCTGCACCGATGTGATTATCCGGGCCTATCGCAAAATCGGTATCGACCTACAAAAAGAGGTCCATGAGGACATGAAGGCCCATTTCAGTTCCTATCCCAAAATTTGGGGACTATCGGCAACGGATAAGAATATTGACCATCGCAGGGTTCCGAATCTTATGACATTCTTTGAACGGAACGGTACGGAAAAGCCCATTTCGGATAAGGCAGTTGATTATGAGCCCGGGGATATCGTATGTTGGAATTTGGGAGGTGCAACCACGCACATTGGAATCGTGGTGGATCGAAAGTCCAGGGACGGCCAAAGGAATCTTATCGTTCACAATATAGGTGCCGGCCAAGTTTTGGAAGATTGCCTTTTTGATCATACGATTATCGGACATTATCGCTACTAATGATAAAATTGGCCGCTGACGCCTATCAAATTGATTTGAATTGAAGGATAAAAAAAGAAAAAACGGGTTTTGGCTGTTTTTGGTCCTCCTCATAGTTTTGGGCTTCTCCCTCTATTACTACCAAAGAGATACCAGCTCCTACCTATTTGCCGATGATAGTGAATTCAGCCCGATACAGAAACAATTCAAGGGCTGGATCATCGCACACTTTGGATTTGCCACCTTTACCTTATTTCTGGGGCCGCTGCAATTCCTGCCACAAATCAGGCGAAGATATCCCAAGTTTCATCGCTGGGCAGGTCGCCTTTATATTATAGGTTCCCTAATTTCCGCCATTACGGTCTATGTGTTATTGGCAACCACCTACAGTTTGCCCGGTGCTATTCCCTCCTTGGGCCTGCTCGCAACGATTTGGTTGTTTACCACGGTGGCGGCCTACCGATTCATCAAAAAGCGCAACGTGCAAAGACATCGGGAGTTCATGCTTAGAAGTTACATTTGCGGCCTAGCCTTTGTGTTTATCCGTTTGCTCCCCGAAATCAACGACATGACCGGAATATTCAATTTCATTGAGGACAATGAAATGAGAAGAACCGTTTACGAATGGATTTGTTGGGTCTACCCCTTGATAGTGGTGGAATTTTGGTTGGTGTGGAGAAAACAACTGCTCCAGGCCTAGCCACCATTGGCACCTAGACCCTTGGAATTGGATTGGACGTTCCCTTTGGGTGCAAAAAATAATCCCTACAAAGCGCCCAAAAAGGTGGAGCCAAAGGTGAACTGTCCAACCCGAAGAGCCTATGGTCGACAAAAAACGGATAAGCCGCCGAATAATCGTATGTTTACACCCGATAAAATCCAGAAGAATTTCATGGAAGCGATCATTACCGTTGTTGGTTTTTTGGGAGCGGGAAAAACCACTCTATTGAAACATTTGGCGACCCGCTTTGCGGATCAAGGTTGGAAACCGTACGTTATCCTCAATGACTACGAGAACGCCCATTTGGATATCCAACAATTCCACCAACTTATGGAACCGAAGTGGATCAAGGCCCTTAATGGTAGCTGCATCTGCTGTAGCGGGATCAACGAACTTCGGGATTTTGTCAATGGCATCCCGGAGCGAACGAACGGTATCACCCTTATAGAGGCCAATGGCACTTCGGATGCGGTTTCCTTACTGAGTTTTCTGGGGGTTGGAATCCATGAGCGGTTCCTACCGCCCATCCAGATTTCCGTCGTCAACGCTAAAAACTGGCAAAAACGGGGAGAACATAACGAGCTTGAGGCTAATCAAATTCAAGTATCTTCCCTGATCGTATTGACACATGTGGAACATATCACGGCGGAAAGAAGGGATTTTGTGGAAGCGGACCTGCAAAGACTCAACCCTTCTGCAGAAATCCTGGATATGGCCCGGATGGATGTTGCCCTACTACCCAAACTTTCCCCTTCCGACAATAAGGCGCAAACACTGGACCACCTTAAGGCCCATTGGTCTTCTTGCTCGGCCGATTTGCCCCATTTGCCGCATACCGATACCATATATGCGATTTGTGACGAAATTCCGGATTCCATACTCCGCGTTAAGGGCTGTACCCAAATCGGGAACCAAGCGGGGTATACCTATTTTGAGCGTACCCCGGATGGCCAGATAACCATCAGACCCTTTAACGGGGAACCTATTACCGGACCCAAACTGCTGACCATAGGTCCGGGAAGTGAACCCGAACTGCTCAAAAGCGCCATTGAAAATGGACTTAAGGCTGTAAATTTACGATCGTAAATCCCCTAATTTAAGAGGCAAAAACCATAAATGGCCACTGGCCGTTCCCTTATGCGAAATCGGCTCCTAAACGAACTTTTATGGTTATTTTTGAGGTTCAGGGCGAAGCCCTTAAACAAGACCTTATCCTATGTTGGACATTAGTGCGATAGCTCAGGCACGCGAACGTATCGGAAAATTCATTAACGACACTCCCATGGTATCCTCTTCCCTGCTCAACCATTGGCTGGGGCATGAAATCTTTTTCAAATTGGAGTGTATGCAAAAAGTAGGCGCATTTAAGGTACGCGGTGCCTGCAACGCCGTTTCACGATTGGTGGAGGATAACCAAAATCCCAAACACATTGTCGCCAATAGTTCCGGGAACCATTCGCAAGCGGTAGCCTGGGCATCCCAACAGTTCAACCTTCCGGCCACCATCTACATGCCCCACTATTCCTCTGCCATAAAAATTCAGGCTACGGCCTCCTATGGGGCCGAAATCAACCTATGCGAAACAAGGAACGAGGCGGACGAAAAAGTAAAACAGGCCGCCGAGGAAAAAGGAACGTTTTGGCTACCCCCCTACAATCACGAATACATCATAGCCGGGCAAGGTACGGCCGCCTATGATGCACTTCGGGCGGTGGACGACATTGATGCCATTTTCGCTCCTTGCGGCGGCGGCGGGCTGCTATCGGGCACCTTGGTGGCCGCTCGCGGCTTATCGCCCCATACCCAGGTCATCGGGGTGGAACCGATGAATGCCAATGACGCGGCCGAATCCTTGCGGAAGAACGCCATTCAGAGACTGGAGGACGTTCCCGATACCTTGGCCGATGGTGCCATGACCATGTCCGTAGGTCCCCTCACCTTCGAATACCTAAAATTGCTGGATGGATTTTATGAAATAGAGGAGTCCTTTATTGTGTATTGGACCCAATGGCTGAACCATTTATTAAAGGTGCGGATCGAACCGACCTGTGCCATGTCCATGGAAGCCGTTTCGAGATGGCTCAAGACCCAAAAAACCAAGAAAAGGGTGATGGTCATGATATCCGGAGGAAATATGGACCAACATACCATGTCCAAAATATGGAGCCGGAATTGCCTGGACCAAATTCCGGAATGATGGGGAAGTTCCTAAAGAAAAATAGATCGATTTGGAGAAAATAGTTTTGATAACCGGAGGAAGCCGGGGTATTGGTAGGGCCACCTCGATGGCACTTGCCCAAGAAGGCTATTTTGTCTGTATTAACTATCGGACCGATGTGGGTTCCGCCAAGTCCCTGGAAACGGAAATTAAGCGAGATGGAGGAAAGGCCTTGGCCCTGCAGGCCGATATTTCCAACGAACAGCAACTGCTCGAACTCTTTGCGCAAATTGATACTTTAAACGGATCGCTTTGGGGATTGGTCAACAATGCGGCCATCCTGGCCCCGCAATCTTCCCTAAGTGAAATGACCTGGGAAAGGATGAGGAAAACGTTCGACACCAATGTCATCGGAACCTTCCTTTGTTCCAGGGAGGCCGTAAAACGAATGACTAAAAATGGCGGCTCCATCGTTAATATTTCCTCCGGTGCCTCCAAATCCGGGGCTCCCCACGAATACGTCGACTATGCTGCCACTAAGGGAGCCATCGATACCTTTACCCTTGGATTGTCCAAGGAAGTGGCGGAACATCATATTCGGGTCAATGCCATTCGCCCAGGTTTTATAGCCACCGAAATGCACACCATTCCGAACCGTTTGGAAACGGTAAAAGCCCTAATTCCCATGAAAAGGGTCGGACAGCCCATAGAAATAGCGAAAGCCGTGGTCTGGCTCTTATCGGAAGATGCCAGCTACACCACGGGAGCGATTATAGATATTGCCGGTGGGAAATAACTACACTATGCTATAAGCTTATAACCTCGATCGGACAACCTATCAGCCGAAGAAGCACCATCCTTGCGATACCCCCAACCAAAGGCCCTCCGAAAAGGGATAAGGTCTGCATAATAAGAGGGTTAAGGACCATACAGGATCATAATTGTCCGTTTAGATTCTAAAATACCGATACGGCAAAGTTTTCACCGCTCTGTTCCCAAGATTCCCATAGCTTTACTTTCGGGTGCGCCTGTCCAATTCACGGAAGACCTTGGACTATTCTAAACGAATGAAAAAACCTTATCTCCGATATATCGCTTTAGTACTGACCGCAACACTGCTTAGCTGTACCCGCTCCGCAAAGCAGGCTACGGTACAAAAAAAGGAAGTGCAGGCCTGGATAGACAGTCTTGAACATACCGATCTTTCTCGAAAGGATAGAATTCAATCTATCCGAAACAGGGGCTACTCCTTCTACTTCAATGGCGATATCAACTCGGCTCAAATCCTGTTCGAACGCGGGTACCAATGGGACTCCACGGAATTAGAGAACCAATATGCCATGGGATTGGTCAAAACGATCCACGGGGACTATACTGGGGCATTGGCGCAATTCGACAAGATCATAGCCCGGGATTCCCTGGCCCAATTGGCCGTTTATGGTTCCAAGGCCTTGATCCATGCCTTCCAGGGGGAAGACGAAAAAGCAGGCTCCCTGGTCCAGGAGCTTTTACAAAGTCCACAAGATACCCTCCGTAGGGAGGCCTATTCGATTGCCGCTGCCTTGGCCATGGAGAAGGGTAAAATGGCGGAAGCTGTTTGTCTCATGAAATTAAGGGTCCCCCTTTCCCAAAAATTGTATGCCAAGTACGCTCCCAGACTGGAGCATCCGTATTGGGATTACCATCTGATAGGCAATATGTTCTTAGCGGCCCAGCAGCCGGATTCCGCCAAGGTGTATGTGGATCAAGGCATGGCCCTGGTAGATCCCGATGATCATCCCAAGACCATTCGTGTGATTCGGGGCGACTACAATTATTTCAAAAGCATGTATCTCTTGGGCAAAGGAAAATACGAGGATTCCCAAGCCAACTTCAAAACCGATTTTGAGAACAACCAAAATGGGTATGGCGGGATTTGGGCAAGGATACTCATTGCAACGAACCTACCGGACAGCGCACTTACGGTATTGGACACCTATAGCCGCCCCGGGTATTACAAAATGTTCCTCAGTGCCATGGCCCACCAAAAGGCGAATCGGCATAAGAAAGCAAAACAACTTTATACGGAAGTACTGGATTTTCATCAGGTGGGCGAATGGTATTGGCAGCACGAATATGCACTCATCTGTTCCGAAACCCGGAATCGGCTTAAAAGTTTAGAAGGCGAAAGCAGTACCGATTCAGATGTCACTAGTCGCTAAGTGGTAAAGCGACGGCCCCCAATGTTTCAATGACCTCAAAACCCAATGTTAAAATGACTCTAAAACACCTCATATGGACCTTCGCTGGGCTGGTATTAGGGTTCCTCGAAACCGGATCCGTACATGCCCAAAAAGTGGAGCATGAAGTATTCGATAGTCGTCCGGCCTGGTCACCCGATGGAAAACAAATAGCTTTTGTATCTAGGGGAAGAAACGGTGTTGCAGTCAATGAATTGTATGTGATGAATTCCGACGGATCGCTAATAAGGCAAATGACCCATGATGGCTATTATAAAAAAAGGGCGAGTTGGTCCCCTGATGGTAAAAGGTTGGCCTATGCGGGAGCGAGGGACGACCAATGGTTTTTGTTCTTAATGAATATCCATGGAACGGACCCCAATCCGGTAAGGCTTATAGAAGGTCACGAGCCGAGCTGGTCCCCGAACGGCGCCCAAATCATATTCCATGCCACCCCTAATGGAGCTCCCGAATTGTTTGTTTATGATCTGAAAACCGAAAAAGTGTCCAAGTTGGAAACAGGCCGACCCGAATCCTGGGAACCCACATGGACCAAGGACAACCAAATTCTTTTTATCGCCCCCCTGTTCACGGACGCACAGGAATTTTATCAAATCGATTTGAATACCAAGGATACCAAGCGGATAACCCGTAACGAAACCCGGGAATTTGGAGGCACCTTCTCACCGGATCAAAGTCAATTGGCCTATGCCGCCCATAGAAATAACAATTGGGATATCTATGTGCTGGATTTGGAGACGACCAAAGAATATCGGCTCACTTTTCATGAGGCGGATGATCTATTTCCCTGTTGGTCTCCTGAGGGAAATAAGATACTCTTTCAATCGGAACGGGGCCCGGGACGTAGCCTGTTCACCATCCTTGTGGATGGTACACATTTAAGAAAAATCGGTCATTAGCCTGCCTTTGCTATTGTAAATCAGTTAAACAACTGATCAGTAACCTATTACAGCCTAACTTCTCTGACCGTGAAGTCGGTAAATCCAGTACAAAAAGCTATCTTAGTAGCAGTTGGAGATGTTCCAACAACTATAATCTAATAAAGCAGTCCTATGAGAACCATACAACTACTTGCCGTATTGCTATTGATTGGGGTAATTTTAGGTTGGAAAACCAATCGTCCCAATTGCAAAAACAGTGTTTATATCCTGGACCAGGTCAAAGAAAAATATGATAGCCAGCAGGTTTGGGGAACTTCAGAACTAAAAATACACATCCAGGAACCCAGGGTAAGCAACCCACAGCGCTATACCAAATTGAATCTTAAGAATTCGAATGACTATTTCGAAATGGAACGGTTTAGGGAAGATGGAATCGTTAAGAGGATACTTACCGGAAATGGGGAAAGTAGGATATTCCTCAATGGGGAATCGGAATTATCCAAAACCATTGTGGAACAATATAGGCTAAACGTAGAAAGGACCAAGGGTCATAAAAAGTTTTATCAATTGATGTACGGCCTGCCCATGTCCCTATCCAACGACCTATGGGAGCAGATCGAACCTGCGCGAAAAGTGACCTATGCAGGTAGGGAAGCCTATGCCGTAGCGCTGGAGTTAAAGGATGAAATGATCAGTAAACATTGGACATTGCTTATTGATGTGGAGAACTACAACCTATTGACCATTGAATTCAATCATCCGGAAGATCCGGACAAAGAGGAGGAGGTCTTAACGTTCGAAGGTGAATTCGAAATTAACGGAATGAAGATTCCCAGAATAAGAAATTGGTACATCAAAGGAACCCATGAGTATTTGGGGACGGATGTCATTGTGGAACAATGGAATTAAAGGTACGTCCGGACAAGACTAATCTATAGGGGAAGCTCTAAAGTATCCCATCATAGGGTAATCCGGGATAGTGGTCCTATTTATTTAAAGCGGATTAGGTTCCCAGTTGTACGAATTCTTCCAGGCATACATCCTTCATTGGAGGGTAATCCGCTAAAAAATTATTTTAGGAAAATTTCCATTCCATGAGCGGCATTGCTATCCATTCGAAAATAGTCGGAACTTTCTTGGTCCTGCTTATGGCTACGGGATATTCCGGTTGGGCACAGCCCTGTGACCTTAGCCAAAAATCCTATTTTTCACCCAAATGGTCCAAGGACGGAAAATGGATATCTTTTCACAGCAACATCAGTGGAAACCGGGAAATCTATCGGTTTGATTATGTAGGATCCCAGGTGGAAAGACTGACCAGCACCCCACATCAGGAACGTGTCCCGGTAATTTCGCCCGATGGAAAAAGCGTTCTTTTCTTCCGAACCGAAAAGGATAAAAAATACTCGGCATTGTTCACCATGAACCTGCATGATCGAAAAGAACGCGCTCTTACCGCCTTAGCGGGCAAAAATCTCGATCCGGATTGGTCGCCGGATATGCGTCGATTGGCTTATGTTGGGGCTTCCGACGGAAATTGGGAAATCTTTGTTATGGATCCCAATGGTTCGAACAACACAAGACTTACCCATAACAGTGCCCTGGAATATGCACCCCATTGGTCTCCCGATGGGAATTACATCGCCTTTATCTCCAGCGCGGGTGGCCAAGAGGACATTTGGTTGATGAAATCGGATGGTTCCGAAAAAAGGAATCTTACGCCCGACAAACGTGAGGAAATTTCTTTTGCCTGGTCTCCGGATGGGAATCAAATGGTGTTTTCTTCCCGAGAACCTAAGTCATCTTTTTCTGGAGCAACCCAATCGGAAATTTCCGAAAAGTCTAATAATAGTTCGGAATTATTCATTTTGGATTTGAAATCCGGAAGTATCCACCAGATTACGGACAATGCACATTTGGACGTATATCCCACTTGGTCACCGGATGGGGAAAAAATCGTTTTCTGTAATTGCGAAAGTGGGCACTTGGAAATGTATGGCATGGACACCAACGGAAGTACCCAATTTAAATTGGACCTAAATTGATGCCTCCCCTCGGAATGCCGACCAAAAGTGATCCGGATTGAAGTCCGGTGCCGCACAATTATCCTCTCGATAGATTTTAGAGCCTGTAATTTGATGATTTGGGCCATGCCGAATAGGCACCCTAATATTAGCCTATTCCACTTAGGAAGCTATGTATCCCTACCGAACATTCTCCCATATTTAGTATATTGTCCATGAACGGACCTAGTGAATGCATAGGCCACCTTAATGCCTCTAGGCAGGTATCCATGAAGTCCATCAACAATCCTAACCAACGTATAAGTATACCCGTATGAAAACCAATCGTCGTTCCTTTTTTACATCGGCAGTAGCCGCAGGCACCCTTCCTTTTTTGATGATGTCCGAATCCTGTAAGCCGAAGTCCGATCCGCCCCCCAATTTAAACTTTGACGATATACTGAAAAAACCTTTGTTGCACATCGACGAAATAACCCAGCCTGTGATCATCCAGTCCATGGAACTCTTGCAAAATGGGGATGAATTTTTGGTACGCGTACGATCCACCGACGGTGCGGAAGGAATAACGGCCACCAACTCCCATTGGATGGCAGACCTCTACCCCATATTCAAAAACCGGGTGGCCGCTTTTTTGGTGGGCAAGGATGCCCGGAAGATCGAAACCCTGATGGAAGATCTGTTGCAACCGGACATTACCTACAAATTACAAGGCTTGGCCCTTTGGCTTTGTGTGGCCGCTGCGGAAATGTCCCTATTGGAAATGTTAGGCAGGATAACGGATAAATCCATTGGCGAACTCTTTGGTGCAGCACCCCGGGATTCGATCAATGTGTACCGAGCCAGTGGACGCCGGGGAAATACACCGGAAGAGGAAGTGGAATACCTGCAGGAGTTATTGGAAGAAACCGGAGGCACGGCCATTAAATTCCGGGTTGGCGGCCAACTGAGCAATAACCGGGATTCCTTACCGGGTCGGTCGGAAGCCCTTATTCCCCTGGTGCGAAAGGTGTTTGGGGATGACATTACCATATATGCCGATTCCAACAGTTCCTATGATGTAGCCCATGCCATACGCATTGGCAAAATGATGGAAGAACATCAATTTGCATTTTTTGAGGAACCTTGCCGATTCGACGATATTTGGCAAACGAAACAAGTCGCCGATGCCTTGAATATCCCTATTGCCGGAGGGGAACAGGAATTTAGTATGATACGGTTTCGCTGGGCCATTGAAAACGGTGGTTTGGACGTGGTACAACCCGATCTACATTATTTTGGTGGCTTTATCCGGGCTACGCATGTGGCGTTAATGGCGGATGCGGCTGGACTGCCCTGTACGCCGCATATGTCCAGTTGGGGCTTGGGAATGGGTTATATGGAAGCCCTTCATTTTATGTCCTTTATTCCCAATCCGGCCTTGCACATGGAGTTTAAGGGATACGGAAGCCTGCCCTTCCAATGCGATACTTCGTCCCTAAAGTGCGAGAATGGGAAGATTGTAGTGCCCAAAGGGCCTGGTTTTGGCATCGACATCGATCCGGATTTTGTGGAGCGCTCCGTTGTGGTATAGTTCTCGCGTATCGACATCGAATAATACGAGAACAAAAATCTGTTCAGGAATACATCCGTGGGGAAAAGGATGTTAACGAAAAGTAAGCGGTTCGGTAACCTAAAAGTGAAAAGCCTGCAAGAAGCCTACAGCACTTTAAAGCGCTGTCCATAAAAAGGTATGCCGAATTTACGCAGGAAGATTCCCTATAAATTCTTGGGGTAAAGGAATAGGTAAAGTGAATCGACTCAAGGACGATTACCGTAGTATTCTTTTAAGCCCATTGGTTGTATTCGCCTAAGATCGTTAGCCAGCCGTGAGGACCATTTAAGAAACTGCCGAGGTATAGGTCCCGGCAAGGATTTCCTTAAGATTTTCCAGTTGCAAGGGCTTTTGCATAAAACCTTTGACAAATTGCGGATACTGCTCCGCCAATATCTTGTCTGCAGGCTCATTGGAAGAGGTAACGATTACCACATCGATATTCTGCGGAAATTCCTCGAGTACCATAAATTCCAAAAACTCAAACCCGGTCATTTCCGGCATGCTAATATCCAAAAGGACCAATTTGGTTTCCTCGCGACTTCTATTGAAACGTAAATCGTCCAAAGCCTCCTCCGGGTTGGTAAAGGACTTGATTTTATCCTCTACGCCCAAATATCGGAACAATACCTGATGCATCAGGTTCACCATTTCCATGTCGTCCACTAAATAAATTTCCGAATACATTACTTCCGTGTTTTATAATTTTCCTATTGCAATGTAAACGAGTAGGCCACCTTTTAAAAAAAGATGTTGCCAACCCGTCAATTCGTATGGTAAAACAAAAAAATATTGTGGTCTTTACCTAATTTTCTGACAGAATTGTCTTATTTCATGCGTACGTTATTCATCATTTCTTCTGTTATATTTATCGATTTTGCATGAAATGTAAGTAGCAAAAAGTAGGTTACGATGCTATTTGGCTTAATCATCCATATCCTCAAATTTCGTATCCGCCATACGTATATCCCGACCGGGATGAAACTTCTTGTAGTCGCGACGTTTTCCATATTCCTGCCCGTTCCCGTCAAAATCCCAAAGTGCCAATTGGTGTGTTGCCGAATTCGAGGTCTTAAGGCTCAAGGTATCCAGAAAATTGAGTTGAAGTTGCAATTGTACCAATTGGGGCAAGGATAAAATCGCCTGGGGAACGGCTCCGGAAAACTGGTTTTCCGCTAGAATGAGCGTCCTTAGGTTTCTAAGCTTTCCGATTTCCTGGGGGATGGTCCCCGAAAGTTGGTTTCCTGCCATTTCCAAACGTTCCAAGGATTCCATATGGCCCAATTCCCTCGGAAGTGTACCTTTCAATTGATTATGGGAAAGGTAGAGCCATTTCATTCTTTTTAGTTTTCCTAAATCCCCTGGGATTTTACCGGAAAGTTCATTGGAGAACATATCCAAAACTTCCAATCGAGATAAGTCCCCAATAGTTACGGGAATGCTTCCGGTGAACTTATTCTTTCCGAGTCGTAGTACCTTTAAATGCCGTAGTGACCCCATACTTTGGGGAATATCCCCACCGATATGGTTGAAGGCCAGATTCAACACTTCCAAGTGTTTCAATCCGCCTAGGGAGGATGGTAGCGAACCGCCCAGGTTATTGTTAAAAAGTAACAGGGATACGACCTTATCCCTGCGTACTTCCACCCCATGCCATGTAGCAACTGGCTTTGAAAAGTCCCAATTCACGGTCCATTGGTCCCCCTGGGTAGTTCGATAAAAATCGAGAAGAATGTCCCTTTCCTTTTTGGACACTCCGGCAAGGAGAACAGTAGCGTTAAGAATCAAGGCCAGGACCAAAAAGTACCGTTTCCTCATAAGCAAAAAGTGAGTTTTACCCACATTACAAATACAATTATTAAGAATTTACTTACAATTATAAAACAATTTTTAGAACCATCCCATCATTTGTCGACCAAAATGTGCTATGTTGCGGTCTTTATGTTGTGAATTTGATTGCTGGTGTGGTGAAGGAGCCACCCCTTTACCTGATATCAGTTATTCGGAGCAAGCTTTTTCCAATTTGGGATTTCCCAAATAACCGATCACGCTCCGGATGCTGGATTTCCAGTGACGTATTTTACGCATGGGATGATTTCTAATAATATAGCGCCCCAGTCCTGGGGAAATCCTATGGATGGTCAACAAATTCACTTCAAACTTACCTACAACGATCCGTCTTTTTTTCTTTAGCATACCTTTGACAATCTCATGGGCACATTGATCGGCGGTCAATCCCAATTGATGGGAGGTTTCCACCCTACCATATGGGACGCCATCGCCGCGAAGCCCTTTAGCCGTTATATTGGTATGGATAAACCCGGGGATAATAAAGCAAATGTTAAGCTTGCAACCTATATGTTCCGCCTGTAGGGATTCAAAAAAGCCGTGAAGCGCATGTTTGGAAGCGGCATAGGCCGAACGGCCCGGAATGCCCATGACCCCAGCAAAACTGGATACGACGGCAAACTTGCCATAGCCTTGTTGCACAAAGAGGGGCATGATTGCCTTGGTCAGGGCCACAGTACCGAAAAAATTGGTCTCCATAATCTGTCGATCTACCGCCAATTCCGTTTCTACCACCGTTCCCTTTTGGGCTATACCTGCATTGTGAACGACCCCATCCAAACATCCCAATCTACGAACCCGTGCCACCGCGTTTTTAATGGAAAGCGGATCTGTAATATCCAATGGCAATGCGATGAAATTTTGGATTCGGGTACTTTCCTTCCTCACCGCCAACAATTGGTCCGTCCTTCGGCCCGAGGCAATTACCGTTGCCCCCAAATGGTTCAGTTGTAGGGCCAAAGCTGCCCCGATCCCCGAAGACGCCCCCGTAATCCAGATGACTTGGTCCTTAAAATTTGATTCTTTCATAAGTTTCAATTTTAGCGGGGAACGTGTTAATGATCGTTCACCAAACCTATCCCAAAAAATGAATACGCATGTCCGAAATCCTGGTTTCCCAATAAATCCGGACAACCTGGGACGATTAGGACCATGGGAAATTATTGGGTTGGGAAAAGTAATCCATACCACAGCGGATATCGTTTCAGTATTGCGATCCGCCCAGGGAGGATGGTAGCGGTCCGCCTAGGTTATTGTTAAAAAGTAACAGGGATACGACCTTATCCCCACGTTCCACCCCATGCCATGTAGCAACTGGCTTTGAAAGGTCCCAATTCACGGTCCATTGGAACCCCTGGGTAGTCCGAAAAAAATCCGCAAGTATGTCTCTTTCTTTTTTTGACACCTCGGCCAAGCGTATGGTCGAATTAACGATCAAGACCAATACAGGACAGTATGGTCTCTGCATAAATAGCAAATATGTGCCTACGTAAGATGATTAATAATTATTATGAAATTATCTATAATTATATGGACAATTATAGGTTTAATCGCACATATCATCTACAAAATACCCTGTTATCACTTTTTTTGTCGTAAGACCCAAGTAGCCTGTGGTATACTAAGGGTTGCCCCAAGGTAGGCAAGGGTAAATTTTGGAAAAGAATAAGGGCATTACATACAAAAGATGATCCATCTTGCTCCTTTGATTGGTTGGTAATCATGAAAATAATGGGAGCCATCCTATTCCATTGGCGATTCTTTAGTATTTTAAACTCTAAAAGCGTGTCCGACCCTATGCAGCATTTTTCTACATTGGAGGCCTATTGTGAAGGCATAGGTATCCCAAAACCCATGTGGGATTCCTTTGATATCCGCAGCTTTGAGGAGAATATGGCCACGGTAAAATCCCAAATGCCTCCCTTTAAACACGAATTTTATGCTCTAGCCCTTAAACTGGGAGGTACCGGATACGCCAAAATAGGAAACCATACTACGGCAAACCAAGAGACAATCTTATTCTTCAACTCGCCCTACCAGATCCAGCATTGGGATATTGCACCCGACTGGAAAGGGTATTACATCATTTTCTCCGAAGATTTCTATCGAGGCAATTCTCAACGAAAGCGCATAACGGAATCTTTTCCTTTTTTGTTAATAGACCATAGTATTCCTATCTCCATAACTGATGAAGATGCCTCTCTTTTTACGGACTTTTTTGAGGACATGTACCGGGAACATCGGGATAACAGACCCAACGCCCGGCAAATCATTCGTCACTATGTGCATATTGCCCTGCACAAGGTGGCACGATTGTACGATTACTCCGTCGACCCCGCCGTGGTAACAACTTCCCAACGTTCCCAAGACCTGGCCGTGGTAAGTCGTTTTAAGGCCTTACTGGATTTGGCCTTTCATCCAGGTAGACATTATTCGGATACCTTGCCCAATCAGGTACAATACTATGCCGAGCAATTGAATTTACATCCCAACCACTTTAACGCCATCGTAAAACGCATTACGGATCGATCCGCCTCGGATATGATTTATGCACACATTTTAAATCTTGCCAAATCCAAGCTCTCTTACACGGATATGAGCGTTAAGGAAATCGCCTTTGATCTGTATTACAACTACCCCAACCATTTTGCCAACTTCTTCAAAAGCAGAATGAAAATGACGCCATCCCAATATAGAAAGTCCTTGAAATAGGGCAATCCCTCGCTTTTGAAACGGTTCTTTGAATTCCGTAGGCCTTACTTCGAATTCCGTAGTTCTCTTGGGGTCCCGCCCCTATAGTTTTGTAGTAAGCAATTAAAAAATAAGAAATACTATGAAAACTTTGGCATTGGCAACAACGGTGTGGCTTGTCTTCCTAAGCTGCTCCATGGGAAATCAAAAAAATAACTTTCAAAACGAAAACATCATGAATACCACTAAAGAAAGTCCCATAACAACTAGGGTCAACAAAGCGGATATCCAGGCCGTAACGGAACGTCTTTTTACTGCAACGGATAACAGGGACTGGGAGATGGTCCAATCCATGATGACGGATTCCGTCTATGTGGATTACACCTCCTTGGGCGGCGATGTCGGATTTAAGTCGCCCGACAACATCGTGGGGGGATGGCAGCAGTTGTTGCCCGGTTTTGAACGAACCGTACATCAGGTACATAATTTTGCGATTTGGATCGCCGGGAATCGCGCTACTGCCACATTTGACGGTATAGCCACCCACTTTTTGGACGATAGGGATTGGACGGTTTTTGTGGGTTACGATACGGAATACATTAACGAAAATGGGTCGTGGAAACTGGCCAGAATCGATGCCTCCCTATATGAACAGGCCGGCGATACCAGCTTACCGCAGTTGGCCTTGCAACGGGTTCAAAAAGGAAATGTAGCGCCCTTGGCCAAAACGGATTCCGATAAAACCGCTATAATAGACCATTTATTCAAATCTCTGGAGGAGCGCAATTTGGAAAACGTACTTTCCTCCTTTAGTCCGGAGGTCACCCAAAAAATGCCCTTCGCGCCCGAGGGTTTTCCCAAACAATTGGCAGATGCAAACCAAATGAAAACACAGTATGGCGGGGTAATGGACTATGCCCAATCCTATACCGTGGACTATAGGGCCACACAAAACCCCAATGTATATATCGCCAAGTACCAAGGCCATATTACAACAGCTGAGGGCAAGCCCTATAACAATAGCTATGTGGGTATATTTACCCTAGATCAGGGTAAAATCTCAGATTTTGTGGAATATTTCAATCCCAAAATTCTGATCAACGGGTGGCCCGGTCTACAACCGACCCACTATTCCATGCACCAGGCCGGTGCGGCTACCGATAGTGGGGTGACCTTGAAAAAAATTACCTTCAATAGCAATGGTGTTAACCTGAAAGGTCATTTATTCCTGCCGCCTCAATTCGATCCGGCCCAAAAATATCCATCCGCCATCGTAACCGGGAGTTGGACCAGTGTTAAGGAACAAATGCCGGATGAATATGCCAGCCTATTGGCCAAGGATGGTTTCATCTCCATGACCTTTGATTTTACCGGATTTGGGGAAAGTGAAGGGCAGCCTAGGCAGCTAGAGGACTACCACTTAAAAATAGCCGATATCCGAGCCGCCCTGGATTATTTGGAAACACATCCGAATATCGATATGGGTCAATTATCCGCTCTTGGGGTATGTGCAAGTTCCGGATATATGGCACATGCCGCTGCCCAAGACAAGCGCATCCAAAAGCTGGTGCTTGTGGCCCCTTGGTTGCATAACCCTGAAATCGCAAAAGCCATCTATGACACCCGGCCTGGTGGAACCCAAGGCCTCCTAGAAGCCTCCCGAAATGCAAAGCGGAATTATGCGGAAACCGGAGAAATGGATTACGTTCTTGCCGCCAGTGAACTGGACCCTTTAAGTGCCATGTACGTTCCCCAAGGTATCTTCGACTACTATTTGAATCCGTCCAAGGCCGCCGGACCCCAATATGATAATCGTTTTGCGGTAAGTAGTTGGGAACCATGGCTGACTTTTGATGGGATATCCGTTGGCCAGGACATTGCGCAGCCTGTGTTCATTGTGCATAGCGAAAGTGGTGCCGTACCCCAAGGGACCCGAGCGTTCTACGATCTTTTAAAAGGTCAAAAGGAAATCAAATGGCTTAACGAATACAACCAGCAACAGCTTTATTTTGAAAAAGATGCGGTCCATGCGGCTCTAACGGAAGTTATCAACTATCTTAACTAATACATCAATAAACTTAAAAACTAAATAAATGAAATACAGATTATTGGGAAATACCGGTTTGCGCGTATCGGAAATCGCTCTGGGAACCATGACCTTCGGCACGGAAGCCGGTTGGGGCGCGGACAGGAAAACCAGCAAACAAATGTATGATGCCTTTGTGAACGCCGGTGGAAACTTCATTGATACCGCCAATGAAATCTATACCGGGGGCACTAGTGAAAAATTTATAGGAGAGTTCATCCAAAGTGAGCGGGACACCATTGTATTGGGAACCAAATACACGGATGCGATGCCCGGAACCGACCCCAATAGGGCCGGTAACAGTAGGAAAAGCATGATGCAATCGTTAAACAGAAGCTTAAGGCGATTGAATACCGATTATGTGGACCTATTCTGGCTCCACTCCTGGGATTTTATGTCACCGGTTGAGGAAGTGATGCGGTCCTTGGACGATATGGTAAAACAGGGAAAAGTATTGTACTTAGGAATTTCAGATGCCCCGGCCTGGGTAATTAGCAAGGCCAATATGTATGCACGCCAGAATGGATTAACCCCATTTGAAGCTTCCCAAATCGAATATAGCCTGATACAGCGTACAGGGGAGCGCGAACTGCTACCCATGGCCAAGGACGAAGGAATGACCACCCTGGCCTGGTCGCCCCTGTCCTCGGGCATTCTTACCGGAAAATACAATACGGACAAGGACAAGGGAAATCGAAGATTGGATGTGGCCCAGTTTGCCGCCCTATCTGAACGAAACCTGGGCATCGCCGCCAAGGTTATCGAAATTGCGAAAAAAAATGAGGTAAGTCCGGCCACGGTCGCCATTGCCTTCATTAAGCAACAAGGGCTCATCCCCATATTGGGCGGCACCAAGCTGAGCCACATTGAATCCAATTTAGAAAGCATCGACTTTGTATTGGGAGCCGAGGATATGGAAATCCTATTGCAGGAAAGTGCCATTGAATTGGGATTCCCCCACGATTTTTTAAAGGCGACGCAGGCGGTCACTTATGGAGGTCAATTGGAAAACATAATGCATACTAGGCCGAATATCTATTAGGCTTTTCGTGTCTATTTTTAGGATAGGGACCGTTTAAGACGGTCCCATTTTTTTGGTTGCTTCCGGAATGGCACCCCAAATATGGCCATCGATACGCGTAAGACTGCTTTCAAATGATCCTAAGGCTGATAGGACAAAGGATAATACCGTAAATTGGTCAGAACAATTCCCATTGGGTTACCCATAGAATTCCTCAAAATGAACAACAGAAAAATACCGCTCCTATCATTCTTGTTGCTAAGCACCCTTGTCTCGTCCCAAACGATATTTAAAACGGTATGTCAGGGAAATTTAGGCAGGTTGGATTCACTACTTCAGCATGAGGACATTAACCTACAGGATAATAGGGGCCGATCTCTGCTTCATTGGGCCCTAGGTTGTAAACAAACCAAGGCTTTTGACTTTTTGATCCAAAAGGGAATCGAAATCCGCATCGAGGATAATGAAAAAAGGACACCGCTTTATGTGGCCGTCCAATTTGGGGATAACCATGCGTTTGATCAACTTCAACAATTACAGGAGAACAATGCTTGGATACGAAACGAGGGAACGGCCCTTTTGGAGCGCGCCATACTCAACAAGAACGCGCGATTTGTTGAAAAAATAGTGCGCTTGGGTGTAGACAGCAATGCCAAAAATGACAGGGGAAGTACGCCCTTGGAAATAGCGAAACGCCTAGGAGCAATCGAAATCTACAACTTGCTCGTATCCCTGGGAGCGGATGAAAGCAACATTCGCATTATCCAGATGAAGGGCGACTATATGGGCCAAAAACCGCCGGGACGAACCCCAAAATTATTTGCACCCAATTTCATATCTACCGAAGAATCCGAATTCGGTTCAGTTTTTAATGTGGATGGCACTGAGTTTTATTTTGGAGTGGATGTGAATGGAAAAAGTGAAATTCGGTATTCCCGGAGGACACATGATGAATGGAGCAAGCCAGAGACCCTTCTTTCCCATAAACAATATAGCTATAACGATCCCTTTCTGTCCAACGATGAAAATCGGCTATACTTCATTTCCCAACGGGCCTTGGATGGTAGGGATAAACCAAAAGATGTGGACATCTGGTATGTAGAAAAGGTAAAAACGGGATGGTCGGAACCGATTCATGCAGGGCCTGCCATTAACACCACTGGAAACGAATATTATATCTCCTTTACTAGGGATGGTTCCCTCTACTTTTCTTCCAACGGGCACCATTCAACTAAAACCGACTACGATATCTATTATTCCAGAAGTATAAGCGGTACCTATCAAAAACCGGTAGTATTAAGCGATAAAATCAATACGACGGATTATGAAGCGGATGTGTTTGTTTCACCGGACGAGTCGTACCTCATTTTCTGTTCCACACGACCCGGCGGATTGGGACGTGGCGATCTATACGTCAGTTTTAAGAATAAAAACAGCACTTGGAGCCAAGCCGTTAATATGGGTGAAACCATCAACTCTGAATATTACGAATACTGTCCTTTTGTGACCAAGGATGGAAAATACCTGTTTTTTACCCGTAATCAGGATATTTATTGGGTGAGTACAGCGGTAATATATGATGCAAAGGAAGGTAACAAATGATGTGGACTCAATGCAGGTTGGGTTTTGCCCATAATTTATAGGCTTGCCAAGTTCTCGAAAGAAAGACCGGGCATATCTAGGCGGATCATTGACTATAGCCAAAATTTTCAAGAGTGCCATCCAGATATCTTTATCTTTATACCGTCTGTGAAATCGGCTAATATTTCCACTAAAAACGAAATGAACTCTTCCACTCAACTCGCCAATCGACTCAGGGCAGTGGTGCTCAATGGTAAATGGATTGCCAATACCAACTTGCAGGACCAACTCCGTGATCTTTCCTTGAAGCAGGCCGTGATGAAAATCGAGGGACTGAATACCATTGCCCAACTTACTTTTCATATCAATTACTACCTCTCCGGGGTACTGCAGGTTTTTGAGGGAGGCGACTTGGAGATTCGGGATAAATTCAGTTTTGACCTTCCGGAAATGAACTCGGAACAAGAATGGCAAAACCTTAAAAATGATCTTTTCTCCAATGCGGAAAAGTTCGCTGCCCATGTAGAACAGATGTCCGAGGACAAACTTAATGGGCCATTTGTGGTAAAAAAATACGGCAGTTTTCGGGATAATATTGAAGGTATGATCGAACATTGCTACTATCATCTGGGGCAAATGGTATTGATTGTAAAAATGACAACCTCATAAAATACCGTATACCTTACGGCCTACTAAAAAATTAAGATGACCAGAAAAGAGTTTGTTCAACTTTGTGGACTTTTTGGCATAGGGATTCCCCTTAATCCAACACCCATTTCTGGTAAGCGGCTCGATGAGGTCCCTACCGCAAATTTTTCCGGAAAGGTACTTATTGTAGGAGCTGGTGCAGGCGGACTGTCCGCCGGGTATTTATTGAACCAACGAGGAGTTGATTTTCAAATTTTGGAAGCGTCCTCCAACTACGGGGGAAGGTTTAAAGTGAATACGGACTTTGCCGATTTCCCGATTCCTTTGGGAGCCGAGTGGTTACATACCCATACCGGTGTTTTTGAGAAAATGGTCAATGATGCCTCTATTGATGTCCAGGTACCTACCGTTGATTATAACCGTAAAACCGATACGTATGCCCATTGGGAAAATGGGAGGTTAACGGTTTATAAACTGGGGAAATCGGATAGTAAATTCGTCAATTATTCTTGGTTTGATTTTTACCAAAACTATATTGTGCCGTCCATTCAAGATCGTATTTTGTATCATCAGGTGGTGGACTCTGTTGACTATTCCGGTGAACAAGTGATTGTAGGTACATCCAACGGAGTGGAATACCGGGCGGACAAGGTGGTTATGGCGGTACCGCTAAAAATTCTACAAACCCAAATGATAAATTTCGCGCCAGCCCTACCCCCAAGAAAAGCCGAGGCCATAATCCAACCTAAAATTTGGGAGGGATTTAAGGCATTCATATCGTTTTCCCAAAAGTTTTATGATACCCAGATCGGTTTTACCATACTTCCCAAGACCGACGGCCAAAAATTATACTACGATGCTGCCTATGGTCAGAATTCATCCCAACACATCCTAGGTCTATTTGCGGTTGGGAAACCGGCAAAGGATTATGCTAGGCTCTCAGAAACCCAACTTAAGGATTTTATGCTGACCGAACTCGATGCCATATATGCCAATAAGGCAACACCGCATTATTTAAAACATATTTCCCAAAACTGGAACGACGAGCCGTTCATTAAAGCGGGATACCTCTCCGACCATGCCGATTGGAGAACCGTTAGGAAGCTGAGGGAATCCATAGCCAACAAAGTATATTTTGCCGGTGGAGAATTCACGGATGGTAGGGATTGGGTGGCTGTCCACGCTGCGGCGCAATCCGCCAAGGATGCCGTAGACGAGCTTACCAATTAAAACTTCCCCGGAAAACGCACCAATTTTCTGGCTGGGCCAAACAGGGGTTACCGCTGGAATTTCATAAAGTGTGTTTTATTGATTCGATTTTAAGTTTGCACTGGGATGGCCACGTCCAGCTATGGCCGATACCATTGATATATGGCGGAAACCCCATTCATAAGGATTTAAAATCCATTATCTTAGTGCTTCCTATTTTGAGTTAAATGGAGGTAAACCGAAAAGGGAATTAAAATCAAAATAAATTGCAAGGGAAAATCAAATATGCTTTTTCCAGTAAAATTTGGAAGTACAACGGAACCGGGGGATGGTTTTTCATTTCACTACCCAAGGATATATCCCGCGAAATTAGGGAAAACTCCGGATGGCAGGAAGAGGGTTGGGGACGAATGAAAGCAGCTGCCGAAGTCAAAGGTTTTACTTGGGATACCGCCATTTGGTTCGATAAGAAACAAGCCACTTACCTACTTCCACTAAAGGCAGAGATCAGAAATAAGGCGGGGCTTCAATTGAATGATATCATTGCCGTAAGTGTCTCGATATAATCAAAGCACAATGAACAGGCTTACCAGAATAACGGCCATCCTCATACAGCTTCAGTCCAAAAGAATCGTTACTCCAAAGTTTTGGCCATAGCACCATTTGGCAACATTGAAATTTAGGTGATGTTAGGTATGCTTTATCCAAGCGACCTAAGAAAAGGTGGTATGAAACAATTTATGGGTTAATCCCTATATTTACAAAGCCCAAGGGTTGGTCCGCCATTTATCCAAAACAAATAAAAAAACTATGAGATTATCGCTTATATTACTGCTTAGTCTGGCCTACATTACGGGTGCTTGCCAGACGCAATCCAATTCCACAGAAGAAAAATACACCTACCCCATTCAGAAAACGGATGATGAGTGGAAAAAAATCCTTTCCGAGGAGCAATTTTACATATTGCGTCGGCAGGGTACGGAATATGCATTTTCCGGGGCCTATTGGGACAATAAGGAAAAGGGAACTTATTACTCTGCAGCTACGGGCCAGCCCTTGTTCAGTTCCGAGCATAAGTTTAAATCGGGCACGGGATGGCCAAGCTTTTACCGACCCATTGATGAAAATGCGGTAAAAGAGATTACCGACAGAAGCCATGGCATGGTACGGACCGAGGTCGTTGATAGCGGCAGTGGTTCACATTTGGGCCATGTATTTAATGATGGCCCTGCGCCCACAGGACTACGCTATTGTATGAATTCCGCTTCCCTCATATTTGTGGCGGATGGTGAGGAATTACCCAGCATTGTCAAGGAATGGAGGGATAAACAGGCACCATAAGTTGTTCTAAGGACCGGGTATACCACCTTTTTTTGAATGGCCGACCCTTAGGCGTTTCCTTCTTCTCCAATATTTATATAATCACGTACAAAAGATATGCCTTGTTTGAGCATTTCATGGCCAAGCGCTATGGTCGAGCCCCGGACATGGATCCCAAAGATATCTTTCCCTTGCGACCGGACCTAGAAAGCGAAATTTAACGTGACGATAGCTAAAAGAACAAGCGTGGAAACCCATAAAATCTTACTTTTATCATCTTAAAAAAAAATCGCGTTCAATCCAATAATACTACCACGCTGACCCAATCTTTTTTAGTCAGCTTGATGGAAGTAATGAAAAACGAAATAGCGCCCCAAAAAAATGACAACAATCACTAGGCAAAGGCTCCGAAATTTGAAGAATCGGGTACGTCAACCTTTACTTCTGCTATTGGCCATAATCGTATTATGCAGCCATGATCTATACATACATATGGAGACGTATTTTTTGCGTCCACATCAGGAAGCGACTTTAAGCCTCTTCAACGGCACTTTTGAAAAGAGCGAAAACGTTATTGCCCGGGATCGCATGTTGGATGCTTCCGTCGTTGCCCATGGTAAAAGAACGGCCATTGACCCTCAGGCATGGCAGGACAGGGACAGTACCCTTACCCAATTGAACTTTTCTACCGGTGAATCAGGTACGTATGTAGCGGGTGTATCCACTAGGGCCAGAAATTTGGAGCTTGCTGCCGAAAAGTTCAACAGTTACTTGGAACACGATGGCGTATTGGATATGCTGGAATATCGAGCCACACATCAACTACTCCATGAGGATGCCGTAGAAAGTTACCAGAAGCATGTGAAGGCCATTTATCAGGTAGGCGATAAAAAGACCAACGACTGGAATACGGTTTTTGGGTATCCGATCGAGTTTGTACCCCAGACCAATCCTTATGACAAATACCAGGGCGATAGCTTGGAAATACAGTTGTTGCTAGATGGTGTGCCGTTACCCAATCAACTGGTCTACGCCGACCATATTCAAAATGGCCACGATCATTCCCATGATACACACGGCCATGCTCACACAAAAAAAGAGGAATCCCATAGTCATACCCAAGGTCAACAATTACGAACGAATGATAATGGGGTGGTTGAGGTTAAACTACCTGCCGAGGGCATTTATTATTTACGTACCATTTATATGACCCGGGTTACCGATGATGAAGAACTGACCCACCGGTCCAAATGGGCAACACTCACTTTTGAGGTGAGCCATGAACATGGCCCTGATACGCACACGCACAATCATGATCACGATCATCATCATGATCACAGTTTACCTACTTGGGTCTTTGTGTTGGGCAGTATCCTAATCATAGGATTGTTGTTTGTGATCTTCAGAAAAAAGAACTAAGGATGTGTGCAGGCCTTAGACATTCGCTGCCGTTATTATTATACTTCGTTCCGCTTTTAGGATTTGCCCACGATGTCTCCAGTGCCGATCAGGCGATACTGCGGGACGGGGGATTATGGGCCTATGTCCGGGTAGGTGCGACCCATATGCTCACGGGCTATGACCACCTCCTTTTTCTGGCCGGTGTGGTCTTTTACTTGAACAGCTTTAAGGATATCTTGAAGTTTATCACGGTGTTTACCATTGGACATAGCATTACCTTAACGGGAGCTACTTATGCCGGAATTACCGCAAACGAGCATTTGGTGGATGCCGTCATCGCCCTCAGTGTTTTGTACAAAGGATTCGAGAACTTGGGTGGCTTTGAAAGATTGAAGATCAAATCACCCCATTTATTGTTCATGGTAGGACTTTTTGGATTGATCCATGGTTTTGGGCTCTCCACGAGATTGCAGTCCTTTGATATGGGCAAGGAAGATTTTCTAGGAAAAATTCTTTGCTTTAACCTGGGCGTGGAAATAGGGCAGGTACTGGCTTTGATCCCCATTGTTTTTGTGATTACGCTTTCCCGAAAACACCAACAGTTTCCAGCTTTTTACAAAGCGGTAAATATGTATTTGGTATTGGCGGGAATAGGGTTGTTCGCATATCAATTGTACGGCTACTTTCACGGGCATTAACGGCCAATTAGACAGGTGATATTTATAATGTCCTCCCGCTTCTTTGCATCCCCGGAGGATTCACCAATGTACATCCTTCAAAGCTGAGCTTTGAAGGACAGCGTTCAAACATCAAAAGGAAGAAATTGATCTGACCACTAATAGATTATTCTAATTAGAAAATCTCGGTTTCAATTTATGTATCGGTTTTATCCCAAAAATAGGATGAAGTTTCCTTAAAGCGTAGCGGCTACAAAAATCCTTTACTCGAACTTTACTTACTTGGTTCCCTTTGCCTATTATCTTTCATGGCAATTACGGTAACCTCATCGGATTCAAAAATGTAATATACCGTAGTGTTCCTATGAACAATAGCGCGCCTTAACGATTTTTGATTTTGGGATTCCGGATAAAGGGTCGGAAAATTGGATACCGTATTTTCAAATTGTTTTAAAAGATCTTCAAATCTGGAGACCTCTTTCTTACTAAATTTTCTTTTTAGATAGGTTTTAATCTCCAACGCATTGGAAAGCGACCTTTCGGTCCATTTTACCCGGTAGGACTTATCCATGGGTTAGGCCGTCCCAAAAGTCTTTAGATTCCATCGTACGGCCCTGCTGAAAATCTTGTATTCCGGCAAGGATATTGACCCTATCCCTTTTGGTAAGGGTATCCCACCAGTCACCGTTTTTCCCCTCGCTCGACAACTTGACTGAATTAAGTAGGTTAACGATTGAATCATCTTTCAGTGATTCTATCCAACCCACAAGTTCCTTTTTAGTCGTATTTAGTTCCGATATTCCCATATGGATACTTTACAATAAAATTACAAAAATCATTCTACTTTATCGGTGAAGGCTATATTCTACTAGATATAGGAGGATTCGCTGGCGCGCATCCCTTAAGACCAATCCTCGATCGGGAGGATTCGCTGGCGCGCATCCCTTAAGACCACCAATCCTCGATCGGGAAGATTCGCTGGCGCGCATCCTTCAAAGCTCCGCTTTGAAAATAGTCCCACCAAAAAAACGCTCAAGTAAACTTGGCGTTTTTTCTTATGGGACTATTTATTCGTGACCGCGGGAGGATTCGAACTCCTAAATATCTGATAATTCTGACTCTTATATATATTGGTTGGTTTCTGGTTAACACAACTTAAATTCCTTTATAATAGCATTTTACAAGTAATATTAAAGCTCTAAATAGTTTTAAATAAATTGAAATAAATGGTAAAAATGTTGGCTAAATATCGGCTAACTTTTCTATCTTTGAAACGTTCAACGTTTTTAACATGCCTATTTCATTTCTAATTCAGAGCAAGAAAAATCCTGCTCCAATCTACATTAGGGTTACCGAAGGTAAAGATATAGACACTAAGGTCCGGACCAAATATGTAGTAGACCCTTCCAGGTTTTCAAAAAATACCATCCGAAACTTTAGTATTCCGAAAAGTGCTGATGCCACCATAAAAGCAAGGATAATCAAGAATAATCAGGACCTATCTATTCTCCGGAACAATCTTGAAAATCTGAGAGGGAAAGTTAGCACTTTGCTAAATCAACGGGAGAGCAATGAGACCATTAATGCTGGCTGGTTAAGAAATGTGCTAAATCCCATAAACGAATCCAACAAATTACCCAATGATTTGATTTCCTTTTTTGAAGACTATCATGAATTTAAGAATGATAGTTTAAAAAAAGGGACTATTAAAAATAATAATGTTGTCAAGTCTCGGGTAATTGAGTTTCAAAAAAACTTTGGAATCTTAACAATAGATAAAGTAAATAAAAAATTCAGTCTCGCTTTTCAAAAGTGGTGTCGTAATAAAGGATATGACCACAATACTATGTTCAAATCTTTAAAGACCATAAAGATGATTTGCAGACACGCTAAAGATCGAGGTGCTACAACGAGTTACGAACTCGATAGTATTACAAAAGGTCTGAGATATAAGTACGTAGAACCAGTATTTCTAACCTTCGATGAAATTAATAGAATTATTGAGAAGCCTATGCTATCAGAACGGCTGGAGATAGCCAAGGATTGGTTAATCATAAGCTGTGATACTGCTGCCAGAGTTTCTGACTTCATGAGATTTACAGTTGATAAAATTGTTGAAATGGAAGGCATTAGATTCATTGACATCACTCAGGTTAAAACTGATTCCCAAGTACTAATACCTATTACGCCCGCCGTGGCTAACATTCTTAAGAAAAGAAACAATCAATTTCCACCATTATTTTCCGAGAATGAGCAAAGCAATCAGGCAATGTACAATAGGCTTATTAAGAAGGTATGCCGTAAAGCTGGTATAAACGAAATCGTCACTGCAAAAATCAGAAATACTGAGACCAATCGATATGAAATCAAAGAAATAGAGAAGCATTTAGCTGTCAGTTCTCATATCGGACGTCGATCGTATGCAACAAACTATTATGGGAAAATACCCACTCCATTATTGATAAGTGCAACCGGGCACAGTTCAGAAGCGCAGTTCTTACGTTATGTAAGGAAAAAAGGCACCCATAATGCTCTTGCGCTCGCAAAGGCCATGAGGGCATTGTCGATGCAAAATGGACAAAAGCCTAGATTAGAATTAATAAAAAATATAGCAATTAAATAGAATTATGAAATTAACAAAAGAAGAACACAGGCTATTGATTAGCCGAATTGTCAATGATACCATTATCCATGAGCGAATGTGCAATGGAATAAACCATATGCTTAATTCAATTTCTGAAACTGAAAACAATGAGGTTGGGCCCATTTATTTTGGTATTGATACAGCAATTGACCTAATGGGATTTATGGGTAATAGGGAAAATTATCAAATCATGAATAAGTTTTATCATTTTTTCTTAGATCAGATAGACAAGGATTTGCACACACCAGTAAGTGAAAGGAAAACAGTAGTTAATCTTACCGATGAAATTGTAGACGAATGGTTTAATATACGCAGGACATACAGAGCCCAGCTAAATTGATAAACAAACTTTTTCACTAGAACGACGAAATATTTGACATAATTCAGAATCCAAGAAATGTAGTTTAAAGATTGTGAAAAAGGTTTCAAATAACTAAAATCTATGGATGCTCAAACCGCTTACAACATTATAAATCAACTAGATTTATCGCAAAAGGATGTATTGGAACTCATATCTCTTTTAAAGGGCGCTAAGCCAAAGAGAAAAGGAAGAAAGTCAGTGATTTCAGTTGCCTGGGCGAAGAAGGATTTTAAAAATAGGTTGAACAATAGATTATCGATACAGCAATTGACCTAATGGGAATTATTGAATTGAGTGAAAATTATCAACGCATGTATAAATTTTTTTATTATTTCTCTATTACGCATAACTAGATTTGAAAACACCAATTGGTGAATGAAAAGCTGCAATAGAAATTCTACTAAGATGGTAAAAGAATGGTTTAATATGTGCAGGGACCGCAATGCCTAGTAAAATTTATTAATGGATATTTTTTATAAGATCGACGAAATATTTGACATAATTCAGGATCCCAGAAATATAGACCCTGATGACTTTGCAGAATTCTACCCGAATGAGGGTCAACTAGGAAACAAAAAAAAACTTCCAAAGAAAGAAATTAGCTCACTGTTTCAAACAAAAAATAGATTTAAAAAACCATCAAATTGGTCAGGGCATAAACCTTTATATTCAAAATATCATTTATTAATTGCTCTTTGCGAGAAATTAACTTCCGAAGACTTAGATACTGTTTGTGGATACTTCGCTAGCCGTTGTTTAAAAAATAATTTCACTTTTCTGATGGATTTTTGGAAGGTCGATGGATTGCTATCAAAAAATGAAATTGGGGAATTGATAGGGATGTATACGGTTTTCTGTAAACACCTTTTGGCAGAACTTTCCCATGATATTGAAAATGCCATTTCCCATAAAGCACAATCCTGCTCTAAAGACATTGCTGTTCAAAAAAGACCGGTTTACAAACCGACTGCAGCACTCACCTTAGTAAAACTTATTGTGGAAGGCAATATTGAGTTCAAAAAAATATCAAACATTAAAGGTGAAAAAGAGTATAAATACTTCAATAAAAAATACTACAACGGAACTGAAGTTTCCAAACAAATTGGCGAAGACCATCACTTGGATGAGAGACTTATTAGGAATTTTCGTCAGAATCTTACCGACACCAGCAATTGGTTTATATCTCCAGACAGACAGGGTGATGGTGTGAAAAACTTATTTGGAAGTGATATTTCTAATTTGATAAGGAATCTAAATTACCTAATTGAAACCGATGTTAGTTTGAAGCCAACGAAAAGTTTCATTATACTATTGGAAAATATTGTAAAAGAAAATTTTAATGAAGTTTCAACAAACAGGAAACTAAAACAAAAGGAATCATTACAAATCATTTTAAAACATTTGAACCAAAAATGAACCGGTTCAATAGATAATTCACTTCAAATGAGTTCCAAATTTGTAGGGTAATCAAAATACTTCACAAATGCCCGGAACAATTCAATTCGTAAATACTACCCCTGAAGAACTTTTAAAAGAAGTTGATAAGAGGTTGGAAGAAAAATTGGAAACCATTAAAAAAGACTTCCAGCCAAAAGAACCCACTCAGTATGTCACTAGGCATTACGTGGCAGAGGAAATGCTTTTTTGTAATATAAGTACAGTCCATAATTTGACTGTCAAAGGTGTTCTGAAAAAATACGGCATAGGTGGCCGGGTTCTCTACAAAAGACAAGAAGTTGAAGATGCAATCATTGCGTTGGACAAATAGTACTAATAATCATTTTTAAATATAATTTTCATGGGAGTTCTAAAAATCACCAAAGATAGTTTTGAACCTATTCTTATTCATACTGACAATGGTCTAATTCAACAAAAACTAAAAGTCGCTAAAGAAAAAGAGATAGTGTACCAATCCATAGTTGAGGAATGTGAAAAATTCTTGAGAAGGAAACTGAATCCAGAGGAAAAAAGAAAGGTCTTAAAGGAAAAGTTTGATTGTGTTTGCTTACTGCTTAAAAAACAAATGGGACTGCCAAATGCGGATACTGAAACAATATTGAAATTATATGGAGACGAAGGCAAAGAGGTAAAGAAAATCTTTGCGCATAATTTTAGGCTAAACGTTTATGATTTAGACTCCTACAAAATCAGTGTAAATGGATTCAAATTAAAGAAAGAGGCGATTGAGGAAATTGAACGGTTAGGGCATTATTATACCTCTAGTAACAAAGGAAATGAAGCCTTGAAAATTGCCCGAACATTTATGGAAACATACAACCATGGTGTAGATAATGGCTTTATATCTAAATTATTAAGAGATGATTTTATAAAATCTCTGAATAACCTGTGCGTACCCGGAACGACATCGGAGGGCAATCCTGGAGCTAAATTAAACTATGCGGAAATTAGCAGAATAAGATAATCTAAGATTATCTGATACTTCGAAAAAATGGGTCGCATTATTTGTTTTGTGGCCATCAACATTTAAAAAGGCACCTTCTTGGTGCCTTTTATAAACGATGTTCAAACGTTTTAACATACTGGCCGGTGGCCAAGTAGTTTATTCCCCAAAGATAATAAAAACTGGTGATAGATTTTCTCAAACTAGTCGTAAGGGACCTGGATGAGGTTGGCCGAATTTGGGAGGATCCAAGACTGATTTTTTATAGTCACATACAGACTTTAAATCATATGGATTGGGAAAGTATACGAACGAGAGAAAAAAAAATTTACAAAGGCATACTATTCTGCAAGTTTGAACATAAAATGGAAATATTATTGTCACCACATTATTATAGAAACAACAATCTGCATAACGCAGACGATTTTAGGGCATTAGATTGTATAAGTACTATCAGGGAAATTGGAGATTTATTTGGAATTAAATCGTTGGAAAAGTGGCAAGTAATCAACATTGAGTATGGATTGAATTTCGTTTTGCCCAATTACGGTAAAGAATTAGTGGTTTTTGCTGAATATTGGAAAAAGACACCGTTTAGGTATGACACCGAACTTGCCTATTCCAAAAAATCATACGTGGTAAAGAAAAACGGCGCTGCTAACACCTACAAAATAATCAAATTGTATTGCAAGCATTCTCAATTCCCAGAATATTGCGAACACGACACGATCCGGATAGAAATAAAATCAAAACAATCAAAGTATATTGAACGTATAGGACTGGCACATCTTGGTCACTTGCTCGATTCTAGACCATATCTATTAATGAAACAAGAATTAATTCAACTATCGCGCGAACTCTTGATTCTCGATCAGAAAACAGGTTTTGAGAACCTAAGCCTGAGAGAAAGAAGAAAACTAAAAGAGTATTTAAATACTCATACGTGGTACACTTCTCTTCAAAAATCAACAAATGAATTTTATAAAAAGAAACAACGCTATTTTAATCTGCTAAACATTACGGGCAGAAATATCCATTATAGATTACAAAAAAGGGTGACCCAAAAGGTGGATTTTCTTTGCAATGTAGAATTCGAAAAGGGGTTAAATTCGACAGCTTTACCTAAAAACGAAAAGGGATTAAATTCGAGTAATAATATAATTGGAATTTCACCCCTTTTGGGCAATACATCCTTGAAATGTAAAGTAACAGATATTTATCTCGAGCATGAAGGGCCGGGTGCGATCTATATTAGAACTACTACTTTGAGATTTCTCCAAAAGAAACATCCAGAAAAATTTAAGCAATTGAGATTAGATTTATTGCCGGCTAATAAAAATAAACACCCAAAATATGAAAAAGACCTTATATCCCATATGGCCAAACAGGTTCGCAATCGTTATTACAACGCTAAAAGAAAAGGGCAGGGAGGTTTACCTAAACAGTACAAAAATCAAATTGCCGCCAAGAAGAATTTTAACACTATTCGAAATTCAGGACACATGTAAATGGAAACTATTATTAAACTAAGATTGAAAAGGGCCATCATCAACAGTGATACAACTAGGTTGGTAGATGGGAGAATGCTTGTAAATAATATCAATAATCTAAGCAATATAATACTTGATGATTATGGTGAATTATTCAACTATGAGTGTATAAAATACATCCTATATAAGTTTTATAAAAGAGGATACAGAAAAACCTACATTGAAAAAAACAAACTGAATGATTTAATAGACTGTGTTTGCAGGGAGTTAGGCACCACTCGTGATCAATTAATTCAGGAGATTGAGATATAACAATGTAGAACGAAAAAGGTACTGTAAACTGAATTTTAGAGCCCCGCAATACGTTGCGCACGGCGTTCTTTTTGCACTTGACACGGATTTCAAAAAGTGTCACGGAAAGCGTCCCATTTTCCTTGGTATTTTTCAACAAATGTGACAACAATTAAGATTTAACTAAATAATAGATAATATGTTTCTTAAACCGAATGATTTAGCAAGTGCAATGGGTATCAAACCAGATACCTTAAGAAAGCATATCCAAAGAAAAAAGTTATTCAGGTCCGGAAAAGTAATCGACACAGAATTTCCAGCCAATCACGAATATATAATGGAGCAAACAGCGGGTAAAGGGTTAAATCTGAGCTTGATTCCAAAAAACTCCAAATCCTCAAAACAGAAAATGGATACATTACCAACAATTTCCGATAACCCATCCATCGAAACACCTACAAAACGGAAAGTCGGGAAATATGAAAAGTTAGTAATGCAAAAAAAGGAAGCTGAGCTCTTGAAAATAAAAAGGGACACCGAATTTAGGGAATTCCAATTAAGAAAAATGCAAGGAAAACTTCTGCCAGTGGATTTGGTGGGACAGATTTTTGCTATTAGCATACAAACAGTATTTCGTGAATTTAATGAGCAAGCTCAAAACATTGCTGCCATATATTGTGATATCCTGGGTGGGGATGGGTCGCATCAGGCCGAGATGACAAAACAGATGAGAGAACAGTTACAAAATTCAATAGATTATTCCAAGGAGAAAGCTGCAAAAGAAATTAAATCAGCGATTGAGTCTTATTGCGAGGTGCTAAGTCGAGGTGAAAGGAAATGAATTTTTTGATGAATATGACCGTTACATATCTTCAAAATATTGATATTGAATACCATGGCCAAACCTTGATTACTGATATTGATGATTGTCTAATACTGTTTCTTGCAGCGTCCCATTTTATTGTGTTTTATGAAAGTAAAGCCCCATATGAGCATAAAAGACATGAAACTCAACGCATTTGGAAATAAATTAAATCCAAAATTCTATACCAATTAATCTGGGCCGGTCGATATTGATTATGGGTTGTCATATAAGATACAGGAAACCGGTATATGGTCACTTGTCCTTGTTTTGAGGATGGAACCGGCATTGGCCCTTTGGAACGCTTGATGTTCCACCTCCCCGTTGCCACTGTTCACCTATAGTGCAAGGCTTCCGTTCACAAGTGGTTGGCAGATGAAGATATGATCCAACAATAATGGGTTCTGGCTTGCCGGGATGTTCAGGATCTTGTCGCGGAACTTTGCCGTCCATCGCAGATTCTTCTTGAAGTCGAAAAGTGCGTGGTTCATGTATCTTTCTGCATCAAGTACTTCCCCTTGTAGGTTCTGTATAAGATCGAAGAACAGATATTGGTATTCGAAATAACGTTGCCCTTGCCCATCGTTGCCGTCCCCTATTACAATAATGCCCGGATTGGTCAATTGGTCGAACTTGGCGTTTATGTACTGTCTTATGCTCCGTGCCTCGGTTGCCAGCTTTACGTGGGCCTTTAGGGCTGTCTCTAGGAATGTTCCCTTTAGATTCCTGTCCTGGTCCCTGGTTATCTTGGAGTTGTTTATCTTGGATTTAAGGTGTATCCCGATAAACTCTATTTCCTCCCCGTTTTGCAGATCGTAGATCATTACCTGGGGTAACCTGTAATGGCTGTGGCTGGCAGGCTTTATCTGTCCCCAATAGTTGACGTTCCAGTTTTTCCTGCCAATGAAATCGTACCATACCTGGGCCTCCTGTATTGTGCATTTGGATAGAATGGCCGGTTTTACCACGAACCACATCCATTGAGTACCCTTTATGTTGTAATCGTCGTCCCTGTCGCCGATATTGTCGTTGGGGCCTTTGAGCAATACCGGTACTCATTGGTCGTTCAGGACGCTACTACAGAAGTCCGTTATGCCCAGTCCTCCTTTTGGGCCCTCCACGATCCCGAGGATGTCCGGGTCGATATCGATTATGGTCTCCTCTACCCTTCTTCTCCAGTCCAGTTCGTGGGCGGTAGGATTGTTGTCTATCAATCTACTACTGTTCTTGATATTCCAGGTGGTTACTTTTAATGACATAATGCGGCGATTAAGATTAAATGTTCCTCGTTGAAAGGGGGCCGCAATCAAAAAAGGGGAGTTTTCATCACTACTAAAAGATACTGAAAATTGTGGATACTAAAAGTGTAATCGACTAAACCAGGTTGATTTTGGATTAAGCGTATCAGGAAAACGAAAGCCTTATATTTTCGGTGGTTATTTGGGACGTTTTGGGGGGTTTTCCTTGTAAGTATTCCTACTTTGGATAATTGTTATTGCGAGAGGTTTTTTGAACCACATGGAACTCCCGTAGTTTCAATTACATTCGATTCAAACCTCTTTAATCATTTTTCGGTAAAAAAAGAAGGGTTTCCAAATGGATTCCCTTCTTGATTCATTGTATAAGCGGAAGATACAAAGCTAAATGTGTTTTAACTCGAAACTATAACGATAATCAATTATGGACTTTTCTTTTTCGTTTTCGATCCATGCTTTTTCCTCATGGCTTTTGTTCCTAATTTGGGTAGCATTGCATTCTTTGAATTTTTCCGCGACCCTATTTAATACATCAATCTCCGCTTGGTTAAAGACATCAGGGTTAAAAATTTTACTAGGGCATGGTAAAAATCGTTCCCCTATATAACCGTTACCATAATCTTCAGTAATTATGTCCACATAATTCTTATTCAATACGTAATCGAAAAGCGCATTGAACCTTAGTGGTACCGGGCCATGATTATGTGCCATATATGTCGCACCGCTAATTGAAAAGGACGTTAATCTAAAGTACAGAAAATCGGCATACCAAAGCAGCTTGTTCATTGCTGTTTTATGTGGCCGCAGGGTATTTGTAAAAAACACTATCATTTCCGCTAATTTCTGGATACTAATCCTTCGATAGCCGGAATATGGGCCAGGGAGCCGGTCACCAATGGCTCTTGTCAAGTATCTTTCCTCAAAATCATTTTGATTCTCTTGTTTGATTAATCTATCTATCAGTTTTAACAATTTCAATCTTTCGGCTTCTTTAATATCATTATTGATAAAAACCAAATGCCTAAAGGAATGATTGTCATTAAGGATCGTTTGGATGAAATTTGCGTTTGCCCTGCTAGGTACTTCTCCTTTTTCGTAATTTCCATAGCTATGTGGACCAAATCCCAGGATTAATGACATCTTACTTGCGGAAACGCCGTATTTTTTTCTTAATTGAATAATCTCATCTGGAAATGGGATATTATGTTTGTCCCTGTATTGATTATATACTTGATTTAAATTAAGCTCATCAATATCCGTTGTTGTAAATACCTGGTCGCTTTCTTCGCAATAATAACCGAAATGGCTATACTTAAATGATTCTTTTCGAAAATCCAAAGAACTTGGTTCTACTTTTAAGGTCATTTCCTTTCCCGAAATTGGACTTTTCATGGTTTTAAATTTTTCTTTCTATAAGGTAGATTCATTGGTATTTCGGCCTTATGGAAGGATATACATATTGGTGAAAAGGTCTTGGCGTTAACCGTTAATTTGATGTATATCTCATGTTTCTTGATAACCGTTCCGAACACCCAATAGGCAACACCTCCGTATTGTGTTTCTGGTTCCGGTCCCTTTGAGTAGTTCTCTACTTCCAACCCAGAGATGATGTCTTCTCTGGAGCTTGCGGTAATCCCAATGTCCGCTAAGTGATCAATACTGTTCTTGGGCCTATTTGCAAAGAATATAGGACCCATTTTCATGGCTTGTTTAAATTCCTTCAAAAAAACTCTAATTTCAAAGTCGGTGGCCACTTCAAGCTATTAAGCACAACGCAAAAATAAGCATAATGTTGTTAAAAAACGTATTATTTGTACTATAAAGTACAATATACTTACATTTAATTACAATTATTGTACCATAAAGTAGTCTTATCGTATATCGTTTCCGTCAGGCAGAGATGAGCCATGGGGAAGAGTAGAAGAATACCCTACCGGAATATCCCTTTCTCTTTCCGGGCAAATGACAACTAGCAGTTAGTCATAGCATGGTTAGATGATTTATCCTTAATTTTTAGGAATAAAGCGTACAGATCTGATATGAGGAAATACATTATTTCTGTATAATTCAAAAATATTTGTTCCTTTTTTTGCGTCCACAACGCCCACATTGACCCACCTTAGTGTCTGTGCGTGCCATCCTCCAGTCACGTTGCCACAAGCATTTGAATTGATTATCTTATCGTTTAATGATACTTGAATTGGTCTTTTTTGCGCAGCGGTATAATATATTTCTACATCATATCTTCCCGAACAATTAAAATTGATGCTGTACAAAGCTCTATTCTCTTGTACCGCTGGGCTATTGTTACTTATTATTCCTACGCCATAACCATGACAATTATCACAGATATTTATAGAGCCTGACCGATAGGAATTTGCATCTACTTTAATGATTTCAGGCTTACAGAGTGGTGGAGGGATTGGAGGAATGTATCCATTTACTTTAAAACTTGTAGCAAAACCACCAGCATTTAGTGTGCCTGTCACTACCTCTTTTGGGTCTTTTCGAGTAATTATTCTTCTAATAGTGTGGTTTGGTTCAATAGAATATCCATGGCTGAAAATTTTACCACCTTCAACTCCTGATATTTCACCATTTTTTAGGTCGCTTTCTATTTCAATACTGTGGTTAGAACCAAGACCGCTCTTATAATATATTTCAATTGTCACATATTTTTTGTCACTGTCAATAACATTCATAAAAAGGCCCGGTAGTTTACTTGTCATATTAATGCAGTTATCATAAGATTTATATCCACTAGGGCTTACCGTTTTACTTAGAATACTCGAACTATAATCGGTGTCATAAGAGAAGTTCTCTTCACGGAATGTTTTTTTTCTCCATTCAGAAAAATCACTAAAATTGGCATCTCCCCCAAGTGGAAGTCCATTGAATGGAATCTTAACTCCAAATCCACCATCTTTTTTTGCTTTGTTATAGGTACTCTCATCAATGATATTTAAATAGTGTAGTGCTGAAGATTTATTAACTACTTGAGCATACATATCTTGTATAAGTGCCTTTGAGCAATCTTCCTGTCCGCTTATTGCATAACAAATCAAAACCGAGATTAACACTAAAATGTGGGTTGGGCATTTCATAATGGTAAGTTTTAGAAGTTATTGTTCAAAACGCATTACAACAAAGGAATTTGGGTTTATAATAAAAGTACTTAGACAATATAAGAAATACTAAATCAAAACACTAGTTCCTTCTTTGGCCTATAGGTGTATTTTCCTATATTTAACACTCCTCTTTCCTGACCGAAATGATAATAGAAAACATAAGAAAAGCCTTGGAGGTGTTAACCGATAAGAATGTCTCCATAGGAAGAAAGAGCATGATATTTTTTTGTGTCGTGATTCTTGTGGTTATGGTCGAGGCTATATTTAAAGTGACATATAACATCCATATCAATAACAAACTGGAACAACTTCACCAGATTTCCTTTATTCGGTCAAGAAGCGTGGACAATCCTGAGTTGGCCAAGTTCCTGGATATAAAAGAATCAGAGGTATTAGGAAGGAGGCATTATTCCGAAACACTTCGCGATTCCTATTCTTGGTTGTCCGACAGGATCAACCAAATGGCACACACAACTAGTCCCGAATCCCCGAAAGAAGATAAAACAAGGGCCAAACTTTCCATTTTTTACACTGTTTTGAGTGGTTCTACATTTTTGGTATTTCTACTGGTGGTGATGATCCTATCGCCGCTCTGGTTGAAGAAATTGGATACCGATACCTTACTAGGCGTTATTATATCGGCATTCCTTGTAATCCCAATTATTGCGTTCGTCACAGCCCTTCTTATGTTGACACCTGTCATCTATAAACCAGCGGTTAACTATGTATTGTTTTTTGTTCTTCAGATGATATGCTTATTCATCATAGGCAATTATTCAAAGAAGAAGGAAAAAACTTAATTTACTTTACAAGGCCATGATAATCAAGCACAAAATTGCCCAAGAGCCATTCCCTGTTACCTATAGCGAGTGGTTTCACGACTACCTCAAGACTGGCAAGTTCAAGAATTTCACCGTTGCTAGCCCAAGTGGCGTTGTTGAGCTGCACAAAATCAATCCCGAAACCGGCGAAATGACGTTTAATATGTTGATGGACAAGGATGCATCCGAAAAAACCCGGTTGATAAAACCTAGGATGTTCCATATCAGAAAACTTGAATACGTTTTTTATGACAAAAATCTGGTTCCTAATCAACGTTATTTTGAACTTCACCCACAAAGCTCAATTCGACCTCATTTTGAATCCTCGGAGATTTCCCGTTTAGACCTTAAGTTAGCCTGGTACAATCTTCCGAGATTGAAAATTATCATGGAAAGAATTACCAATTCCATAATATCAAAGGAAATGTGGTTCATTTTTCGAGGTGTATTAATTTTATTGATAGCTTATGTCCTATGGGCTATTTTCGGGAGATATTTTTCTTCATAATAGGTAGCCTGTTCATTGGCCCGTTCGTTCAACATCGTACGGTTATGCGTTAGGGGTTATTCCCGGTTTTATCATGATGCTTTTTTGTTGAGTTACTATTACGGGGTCCTACCCATATTTGGATATGTTAGAATCATGTTTTCGTGACCAAAAGGCGCTCCCAAAAATCCTTCTCCGGCAAATTTTCCGTTAACTCAGTTAATTTCCTCCCTTCCAGGTATATCATATAATCCAATTGACCAGAATGTTTTGCGTCCTCAATTTTCCTTCTTGCCTTCATAATCCCCATAATCCTGTTCTCTAGGGATACTATGTTCATCGTTTTTTGATACTGCTCCAGGGTCATCTTGGGCATGCCACGTACCTTTATGAGGTTGGATAAATAGAGAGTATATTTCATGGAAATAATCCAAGTTGGTTTTTGGATATACTCCAAAATTAGACATTAGGTCGATCCGCTTTGGAACTTTAACATAGGCCGGGAAACATTCTTTCAAATTCCTTAAGTGTTTTCTCGATCGACAATTTTCGCTAAATTGGGGCTATGGACAAGGAGGTATTGACAAGGCACTTTGACAGGTTAGTTGACGAGAACGGGATGCTCGACTACCCAACCTCCGAACGGAAACAATTCACCCATGAGGTTCCCAATGACAGGGAAAGATACATAGGGATGGTACTTGGTAAACTGAAGGATAGCAATTCCTTTGAGGAGTTTGCGGCCAATGTTGACATACTTTTCAGTTATGAGCACGATGTGGACCAAGGGACCAACGACTACATCGAGGGTGTGGTGGAGAAATTTGAGGATATCCCCAATTACGGGGATGAAAGGTTGACACAGAACCATCACGCCAAACTGGCGATAGGGACCATAGAACTATTTAAGGACAGTTTTTGATGTGCTATTCGACGGCGTCGGCGGCCAAGCAAAAGAGGTTGGAGGAACATTACGGGGCACAGGTAAAATTGCCCTTAAACGTTACTGACGATGATATGTATCGGCATCATGTCAACGGTTTTGGGAAGCAGTATTTCAATGATGGCAAAATGGTATCCCCTCATCCGTTGATGTACGTTATTCCCCAGGAAAACCCAAAATTCATTACGCCCTTGATGTGGGGCTTCATTCCGGAATGGGAATCCGGCGAACGTGCCGAAGACTACTATAAGGAAACGATAAAGTATGGTTCCGGTCTGAATGCGACCACCGAGAAGTTATTTACCTCCCAGATGTTCCGCAAAAGTGCGCTTACCAAAAGATGTGTCGTACCGGTAACCGGATTCCATGAGCCCCATACGGCCAAAAAGAACGGTAGGGACTTCAAGGTTCCTTTTTATTTCAAAGCGCGTGACAAGGAATTCACCAATCTTGCCGGGATATATTGCTTTACCAACGATGGGCATGCAACCTTCGCCATCTTGACAAGACCAGCGACTCCCTTATTCTCCAAAATTCATAACAAAAAACGGCGCAGGCCCGTTATCCTAGACGATGACCAGATTGCAGGTTGGTTAGACACTTCGGCTGGGCGCGGTGATTTGGAAAAAATAATTGCGAACGACCTTCCGGATGTAGCCATAAAAGCATATCCAATAAGTAAGGATCTATATAGCCAAAAAATTGATTCCAATCGGGAAGATATCATAAATCAGGTAGACTATCAAGAAATTGCGATAGACTATGAGGGTAAGCCCCAACCAGATCTTTTTGGATAGCTTGATAATTTTGGCTACCTATTCTCCAAAATTATGGGCTATCTGAAACACTTTCAACAAAAAAAGATTTTAAAACAACAATAAAGCTTCATTAATATTGTGAGAACAAAACTTTAAATGTCCACACCCTATCATTTAGTAAACAACCCAAAAAGTAACTAACACTAAATGATTGCCATATCAATAGAACATCCTTCAGGCCGATTTGAGCAAAAACAGTCTTTTTAATCCATTCAGAAAGTATTTGAACCAAAAATGAACCGGTTCAATCAGGGAGTTCATCTAGCAAATATTAATATTTGTCTTGCTTAATCAGCTAAAAACTAAGCACAAAAATCATTAAAAAGTAAGAATGAAAAAACCAGCAGTATCTGAAGAAATGGCCATAGATGAACTTTCGGTGTTCCTAAAAAAGTATAAGAAAAGAGAATTTCGAAAAGGTCAAATGACCAATGATAGAATCCTTGATGAATATCCAAATGTAATCGATGCTATCATGGATGGCCTTTTAGCATTTGAGGATGCGGGACCAAAGCTGACCCTGCGCGAACCAATAGAAACCGAGACTAAAGATAAGGAGCTTGGAGTGTACAACGTTGCCTTCCGGACCAGGGTAAAACCTAGTGATCAGTCTCGCATCATGGATGGTATCAACATTCAGACCCAACAGGCAAAGTACGTTCTCAAATTCTTGTCCTACGTAACCGGTTTGAACTCTAGTGAAATAGACAAATTGGGCAAAGAGGACTATGATACCATCAATCAGTTATGTTCGGTTTTTTAGAAGGGTGGTCAGTTGACAATTTAAAGGTAATGATAGTATCAGTTGTAAGATACACCCATTGGCCGCCCGAAACGATTGATAAATTATATCTCGATGATTTGGACCATCATGGTCTTTTGTATTGGTACTATGATGCCAAGGAACAAGAAAAACTAGCTAAAGAACCAAATGTCGGCAACAATTAAAATACCCGCTCAATTTACGGCTGTTGACAAATTTAGCCATGTAGTAAAGGGCATGGGTAGAAACGTGGGAAAGATGGCAAGTAATGGTATCGGCCACATTAAACGCTTCGATCATAAATTGAACCGGACTTTCAAGCAAATGGGCCGGTTATCGCAACTCGCAATCGGTGTAGGTTTAGGCACACTTTTTTTTAATGCTGGTAATGATGTTGTAGAATATGGTGATGCTTTGGCACAGTTCAGGACAATAGTAAGTGATTTAAATGACAAGGAGTTTGCCAAGTATGAGAAAAGTATTTTCAAAGTTGCCAAAGACACAAAAAAAAGCGCCATAGATGTAGTGGCATCTTATGAAAAAATAGCCGGCCTGAACGCTAAGTTTGCCGAAACCGAAAAGGGAATTTCACAAGTTTCAAAAGCTACTATTAAATTAAGCAAAGCTTCTAAAGATGATTTAGGTACATCGGCGGAGAATCTTGTTGGTATCATGAACCAATTTTCATTTGGTGCCGAACAAGCCGATAGAACTATAAACGTACTAGCTGCGGGTCAAGCAGTAGGGGCGGCCAGTATAACCCAGACGGCCGAGGCTTTTAAAAATTATGGTTCAGTCGCAGCGGGGGCGAATATTACATTAGAAGAGTCCGTTGGTCTGATTCAGACTTTGGGCAAGTTTTCTATTTTTGGTTCTGAGGCGGGTACCAAATTAAGAGGCGTTACCTTAAAGCTACAGAAAGCAGGCATGGGCTATGCAAGTGGCCAATTCAATATAAATGATGCTTTAGATGAATCTCAAAAAAAAATAAGTAAACTGGCTACAGTTAGGGAAAAGGATGCATTTTTATTAAAAATGTTTGGGGCTGAAAATATCTCTGTAGGTAGAATTTTATTGAACAACATTGAGGTTTATAAAGAATTTACGAATGGGGTAACTGGTACTAGTGAGGCCCAAAAAGCGGCAGAAATAAATTCTAACACATTAAAGAATCAACTTGGAGAATTAAAAAATGCTTTTACCAATAATGTGATAGAGGCCACTAACACGGGATATGCCATTGATTTTGTCAAGGGCTCATTAGGTTTTCTGGGGGATAATATAGAAACTTTCACAAAAATTGGCATTGGTCTTTTAGCCATGTTCGTTGCTATGAAAGGAGCCATGTTTGTTTATGCGGTTTACCAAGGTATAGCTACGGCTGCGGCTTGGTTGGCAGTACCTGCAAATGCAGCGTTGGCAGCTACCGTATGGTCGGTTACATGGCCGATATTGGCCGTCATAGCTGCTATAGCATTGATTGTGTTGGCATTCAAAAATTGGGACAAGATTACAGCATGGTTTTCCAAGCAATGGGTAAAGTTTACATCATGGATTGGTGATGCATGGAACAATCTAGTGGAGTGGTTTCAGGAGTTTGACTTCATGGGATTTTTTCGGGATATCGGACAATCCATTTTAAGGTTTATCCTGGCACCAATGCGTATCATGTTAGAAATGGCGTCTAAAATCCCAGGCGAGCTCGGAGATATGGCCAAAGGAGCTTTGGGCAGATTAGCTAATCTAACAGGAGATGTAGAAGTGAGAGATTCCCTAAAACCGGTTGATGGACCTCAGGTAACTACGGCTAACAAAATTGAAGAATTAAGGGAAAGTACTATGAAAGGATCTCTGAATATAAACCTTAATGACCCAGGAAAAATGGTGCAATCAACTTCCAGCAGGGATACACCGATTCCAGTTAAAGTAACCAGCACACAAGGGGCATTCTAAAAAATCTTATTTATGTTCTTAAGCTTACCCACAGAAGTTATTAGCCGGTCTCTTAAGTACGATATTGGTCAAGGGGTCTATTTTTATTATGATCCACAGACAAAACTTCATCATAAATATAACAGGGATCATGTCTACGAGATGTCCTATTCCCGAGATGAATTGTCAGAGGAAGTCCTTGAAAAACTGCCCAAGAATATAAAGGAAATTGGTTCGAGCTCGGCAAATCTCTGTCGTTCAGAAAACACTGATAAACCTTCGCCGCAGGATATCTCTAATCCGCCAAAACAAACTATTAGTAAAATGAATATTGAATTGATGAATCACGAACAGATAAAAGAAGCCTTTCCACAAGTATATAGCGAAGTGTTTAGCCTAGGTGTTGCAATGGAGCGCGCAAAGAACGATGAATGGATAAAACATTATGAACTTGGACATATTGATAAATGGAAACTAAGAGATGGTATCCTATCGCGTCTTACCTATAACTTATACATGAGCCTGGAAATACAAGAATTTTATGGAGGTATAGATAATAAATTGAATTTGCTCAATAAAAACGAAAAGACTCTTGACGAAGAACATTGCGTTTTACCAGTCCCAAAAGAAGATTACTATTCTAAATTAGAGGCGAAGGAGTTTTACGAAGGAGTAGATAAAAGACTAAAAAATTGAACTTCGAATTTTGATTTTTTTTGGAGTTTGCCTCCGACCCGCTGCAGAAATGTAGCGGGTTTTTATTTCAAATTAATTAAGATTAATGCTAAATTGTTTCATGGGAAAATTCAATTATAACAAAACCTATGGAATACTACTGACAACATTAATATTCGGATGTATATGTATGTTAAGTATAATAGGGTTCTTTTTTTATAATTTCTACAATTATGATATATCTCCGGATTTGAATGATTGGGGTAGTTTTGGAGATTTTATGGGCGGAGTTCTAAACCCTATTATTTCCCTTTATAGTCTGGTCTTACTGGGTTTTATCACCTATTTGGTTTCTAGACAGTCTACAGATGCATCATATGAGATGAACTTGAAATTTCGCAAAATGGATATCTATTCCAAATTTTCAGAATTGAGACCATCAGTAAGTGATTTTGTTTATTCAATAGGTAGAAATATGAATGAACTGAATCTAATATTGGCTAATATCACCGATCTATCACAATTGAAAGGTTACCACTCTATTGCTAGTGAAAATATTAATGAATCCGCACAAATGGTTTCGAGGTACTATAGATTTTTGAAGAACCTCGATATTGATCATGGCCATTTATTTGATTACGATTTTCGTTCCCAAGAATTTGAGAAACTTAAAGGCGTACTGTCAGAAATAGACAAGGTATGTACATCAATATCAATAAAATATAGTGCCTTAGCCTTTGATCCTAACAAAGGAGGTGATTATATTAGAACAATTAAGGAAGAAATAGGAGTACTACAAAACCTCATGGCAGAGTATGGTGAAATGGGCGCTAAATTTATTAATGATTTACGCGAAGAAATATTTTAGAGTTCAATCTTCGTTCCCAGCGTCAAGCTTATATTCATGACTTACTCCTTCTTCTTAGGATAGCCTCATTGTTAATTTTACCTTTTCTCGTATATAGTTGAATATGTACTCAGATGAAATTTTATGATTCGGCTAAATATCGGCTAAAAATAAATTTTAAAAAACCCAACTATTTTAAAATCAAATAGTTGAGTTTTCGATTAGTGACCGCGGGAGGATTCGAACCCCCAACCCTCAGAGCCGAAATCTGATATTCTATCCAGTTGAACTACGCGGCCTTGTAATTAGCCTTGGCGCTAAAAGCGCGCTAAGATAACTTATTTTTTACTATGGTAGAAATTGTTTTACCATCGGCTTGTCCGGCCAATTCCTTGGAAACGATTCCCATAACCTTTCCCATATCCTTCATCCCGGAAGCTCCAACAGAACCGATGGTCTGGACCACCACTTTTTCAATTTCCTCCGCCGTTAATTGTTCCGGAAGAAATTGTTCAATAACAGCGGCCTGGGCCAGTTCGGGCTCGGCCAAATCCGGTCTGCCCTGCTCGGCAAAAATAGCGGCACTGTCCTTGCGCTGCTTGACCAGTTTTTGCACCAGCTTAATTTCATCCGCTTCGGAAAGACCATCCCCCGCTCCACTTTCGGTCTGTGCCAAAAGCAAGGCGGATTTAATGGCCCGAAGCGATTCCAAGGCTACGGAATCCTTGGATTTCATAGCTGCTTTCATTTGCTCCATTACTTGTTGTTGTAGCCCCATAGTATCCGGTTTTTCGGATGGCAAAGATAAAAAAATAAACCCGAAAATAATGTTATTTTCGGGTTTGGCCTATTTGGGGAATCAGGCAGCTAATCCACGTTATCATTTAAAAATGAGTTGTTGGAACGTAATTGAATTTCACCGTTGCTATCTTCGCTTAAACTTGTCCTGGAAACCTTCGCTTGCCTTACATCTTCATTCAAATCGACGCCCTGACGTTTATAAGCGGGTTCTTTCTCTATTTCGTCTATATTGCTGAGACTGTTCTGGAACTTGTAGTTGAAGTCCTTTAGCTTTCTCCTTCTCTCGTCCGCCCTGGCCTTCAACAATTCCTCGATAGGAATCTCCATGGGATCGATTTCCTTGGAAGGATTCCTTGGCACTTGGTTCCCCTCATCGGTGAATAGGGTCTTTTTTTCAAACACCAATTCATTCTCTACGATCTTGGGATCAAACTCCTCAGCTTTGGATCGGGCCCCGGTCAGCTTGTTTTCCAATTCCATATAGTCGTCCAGACTATAGCGGGTTTCCCCATCTTTGTTATATTCCAATATGGGTACCACTTCGATATGGTCGTTTACATCGATTTCGGTCACCTCCTCATCAAGATTAAAGGTGATTACGTTTTCCTTATCCTCTTCCGTGTCCTTGGTATCGGCCAGAGGCATATCGAAACTCATGGCGAACTGCTCATCCGTGGCCGATACAATTTCCGGATCGATTACCTCTATATCGTTAAGGGTATCCCGGGAGTCGATAATGATGAAATCATCCTCAGAAACCGTACCCTTCACTACTTCCTCCACAACCTCTTCATAGAAAACATTGAAATTTTTGATATAGTTGGTCGTAGGGACCAAGTCCATTCCCAACTCCTCTTCCTCCTCCAAACTATAGGTGATGGTCTGTTCCACGGGGGCTTCATCTTCCACCAGTTGATGCATTACAGGTTTTGGGGTCAAATCCTGTTCCGCTTTTTGTCCTTCCTCCAGATTGTGTATGATCTTCTTGGATTCGGTGTTTACGATGTCGTCCTGCTGATCCACATTAAAACCCGTAGCGATGACGGTTACGGCAATGGCCTCGCCCAGGTTCTCATCCTCACCTACACCCATAATGATATTGGCTCCATATCCGGCCTCGACCTGGATGTGATCATTGATTTCACCAATTTCATCGATGGTGATTTCCTGAGAGCCGGAAACGATGAGCAACAGAACGTTCTTGGCCCCAGTAATTTTGTTATCGTTCAATAAGGGAGAATCCAAGGCTTTTACAATGGCTTCGTTGGCTCGGGAAGAACCGGATGCCATGGCCGATCCCATGATGGCCGTTCCACTATTGGAAAGTACTGTTTTGGCATCCCTAAGGTCAATGTTCTGGGTATAATGGTGGGTAATGACCTCGGCTATACCGCGAGCTGCCGTGGATAAAACTTCATCGGCTTTGGAAAACCCGGCCTTGAAACCCAAATTACCATAGACCTCTCGCAATTTATTATTGTTGATGACAATGAGCGAATCTACATTGGAACGTAGTTTCTCAATTCCAGCCTGAGCTTGCTGGCATCGCATATTACCTTCGAACTGAAAGGGCATGGTTACAATGCCCACGGTTAGCACATCCATTTCCTTGGCCTGTTTGGCAATTACGGGAGCGGCACCAGTACCCGTTCCCCCGCCCATTCCGGCCGTTATAAATATCATTTTGGTCGTGTTGTCCAGCATGGATTTGATATCCTCCATACTCTCCAGGGCCGCCTGTTCCCCAATTTCCGGGTTGGCACCTGCACCAAGACCTTCGGTTAGGGAAACTCCCAATTGGATTTTGTTGGGTACGGGACTGTTCTGCAACGCTTGCTGATCGGTATTGCAAATGACGAAGTCCACCCCATTGATACCGGCCTGGAACATATGGTTAATGGCATTGCTTCCACCACCGCCAACACCAATGACCTTTATGACGTTGCTTTTATTTTTGGGCAAATCAAAGGCTATATTGTCAAATTCCGTGTTCTTGCTCATGTTCTTTTTATTACTGGTTATTATTTTTTGATGTGTTATTCTGCATTGTCTAGGAAATCCTTTAGTTTTTCAGTCCATTTGTCAAAAACGGACTTTCTTTCCTTCTTAATTTTTGTGCCCATATCGGTCTGGCCCTCAGCTGTGGCAAGCACCAATTCTTCTTCCTCCTCCATGGATTGTGCCGCTACTTTGTCCCGATAGCGATTCTTTAGGGCGTTCATCAAAAGGCCCACGGCCGTGGAGTACATGGGGCTGGCTATGCTCTCGTCCGAGTCACCGGCCAAATGTTCGTTGGGGTAACCGATCCGAGTATCCATTCCAGTAATATATTCCACCAACTGCTTAAGGTGTTTTAGCTGACTCCCTCCGCCGGTTAGGACGATTCCTGCAATGAGTTTCTTCTTTTGCTCCTCATGGCCATAATTCTTTATCTCCACATAGACCTGCTCAATGATTTCCACTACGCGGGCATGTATGATCTTGGAAAGATTCTTTAGGGTAATTTCTTTGGGTTCCCGTCCGCGTAGGCCTGGGATGGACACGATTTCGTTGTCCCTATTCTCTCCCGGCCAGGCCGAACCGAATTTTATCTTTAGCAACTCTGCCTGCTTTTCTATAATGGAACACCCTTCCTTGATATCCTCTGTAATTACACCGCCTCCAAAAGGAATAACAGCCGTATGTCTAATAATCCCATCCTTAAAAATGGCCAAGTCCGTGGTACCGCCCCCGATATCGATAAGCGCCACTCCGGCTTCCTTTTCCTCCTGACTGAGCACCGCATCCGAGGATGCCAAAGGTTCCAAGGTAATATTGCCCAGGTCCAAACCGGCACTCTTGATGCACCTTCCCACATTTTTGATTGAGGAGACCTGACCTACCACCACATGGAAGTTCGCCTCTAACCGGCCACCGTACATTCCAATGGGTTGTTTGATCTCTGCCTGGCCGTCCACCTTGTACTCCTGTGGCAGCACATGAATGATTTCCTCTCCCGGTAGCATGACCAATTTGTATACCTGATTGCACAGTTGGTCCAAGTCGTCCTCATTGATGACCTTCTCGGAATCCAATCGGGTGATGTAATCACTGTGCTGTAGGCTCCGAATGTGCTGACCGGCGATACCCACGACCACGGACCCGATCCTTAATCCAGAATTGGTCTCGGCTTCTTCCACCGCCTGCTGAATGGACTTGATGGTCTGGGTAATGTTGTTGACCACACCTCGGTGCACTCCCAAGCTTTTCGATTTCCCGATACCCAGCACCTCGATCTTGCCATATTCGTTTTCCTTGCCAATGATGGCGACGATCTTGGTCGTTCCGATGTCCAACCCGACCGAATAGTTACCTTCTTCCATTGTGATTCTTATATTTTGGTGCATACTACCTGATTGTTAAATTCCAAATTGACCATGGCATATTCCTCCAGCGTCTTATCCCGATTTGCCTTGGCATAAAACGCCTTGAAATTGTTAAACTTCTCTTCCAGATTATCTATACCACCCAAATGGACCACGAATTGCTCCATTCGGAACCTGAGTTGGTATTTTCCCTCCTGCTCTATGTGAATACCGATCACATTTTTGCGGAGAAAATCATCCTTATTGATATACTTCAAGATTTCATATGCATCCTCCAGTCCCTTTCCGGTAATCTCGCCGGTTATTATCGGAACCCGTGCCGAATGATTTTTGGAAAGCGGCATGCGTTTCCCCTCATCATCCAAATAAAATTTGGAATTTCCCTCTATGCGTCCGATTGGTGTGCGTTGAACAACTTTGGACGTAAGTTCACCATTTATAGTAAGATAAACTTGGGCACTTTTCACCATTTCATTGGCCTCTAGGACCTTCTCCATAGTATTCAAAACTAATTTTTCTTTGGGCATATTTTTGAACGCCCCATAATTTTGTATTAACAATTTATTAACCGTGGCCTCGGTAATGTAAAGACTTTCTTCCCCTACAAATTCGACCTTGGTCCCCGTGATTTTTTTCTTGTTGCTTCTTTGGTTAGAAAATGCGTAAAGCCCCATTATTATTAGTGCTAGCGCAATTATTTTGATGTAGTTCCAATTAATTTGCATGCTCCAGTTCGTTTTTGATCTTTGTTATTTCAAGTCCAATATCGCCCGCTCCCAGGGTCACCAGGATTTCGGGATTCCTGTCCCTTATTTCCTGTACTAAATTTGATTTTTCAACTAATTTTTTGTTGGGGTTTTTTATTTTTCCCAGCAGCCAGTCCGAAGAAATTCCTTCCATCGGTTTTTCCCGTGCCGGATAGATTTCCAACAGTAGTACCCCATCGAATTTGGCTAGGGTTTCGGCAAATTCATCGGCAAAATCCTTAGTACGTGAAAACAGGTGGGGCTGAAAGACCGCGGTTATCGATTTGCCCGGATGCATTTCCGTAATGGCCTGATAGACGGCATCGATTTCTGTCGGATGGTGGGCATAATCATCGATAAAAATGAAATCATCCCATTTGATTTGATAGGAAAACCGACGTTGTACCCCCTTGAAAGTGGAAAGTGCCTGTGCCAAATCCACGGCGGAATTTCCCGACTGTTCCGCCATGGCAAAAGCGGCCAGTCCATTGAGTAGATTATGCCTTCCCGGCTTGTTGAACTTAACCCCTTTGATAATGGTGGACGGTGTACTTACGTCAAAAACATAAGTCCCTTCGGCAATTCGAAGGTTGTTGATACAATAATCGGATCCATCGGCTATACCATAAGTTGTTCCCTGTAAAGGCAGGCCATTGCGTACAATCAACCGTCCGCCGGGTTTCAAACGTTCCGTAAATTCCAGGAAGGACCTTCGTAAGGTCTCGCTATCCCCGTAAACATCCAGATGATCCGCATCCATTGAGGTTACACAGGCCACATTGGGATGCAATTGGAGAAAAGAGCGATCAAATTCGTCCGCTTCCACAACCGTATGCTCCATACCGTTAAACAGGAAATTGCTATCAAAATCCTCGGATATGCCTCCTAGAAACGCTGTAAGCGGCGTACCGGTCTCATGGAGCAAATGCGCCAAAATACTGGAAGTGGTGGTCTTTCCATGGGTGCCGGCCACGGCAAAACAAAAGGTATCCTTGGTAATTAGGCCCAAGACCTGGGAACGCTTTTTGATAGCGAAGCCCCGCTTTAAAAAATATTGATACTCTGCATGTTCCTGGGATACGGCCGGAGTATAGACCACAAGGGTATGCCCTAATTCCAAGAATGGGTCGGCAATGGCCAGGACATCCTCCTCATAATGTACGGGAATCTCCAATTTTACGAGTTCCGCCGTCAAAGGGGTAGCGGTCTTATCATATCCCGCTACTTTCTTTCCAATGAACTTGAAATAACGGGCCAGGGCGGACATGCCTATACCTCCAATGCCAATGAAATAGACGTTATGTATACTTTTTAAGTCCAAACTAAGGTTCAGGTTTTTGCGGTTGGGTCCGCATCCAATGGTTTTTTTATCAATTTTGCTATTTCGTCCACAATATGTTCCGTGGCATGGGGCATGGCCTTTTTTTTGAGATTGATCCCCAATTCCGCTTGTTTTTCCGGTGACCCGTAAAGTTCCGAGAACACGGTCTCAAATCGTTCGTCCAATTCCCGTTCGGCAATCATCAGGGCCGCATTGTCGGTTACCAATGCCATGGCATTTTTGGTCTGGTGATCCTCGGCCACATTGGGCGACGGTATAAACAGGGTAGGCTTGCCCACCAGGCACAATTCCGAAACGGAACCTGCCCCCGATCTTGAAATAATAAAGTCCGCTGCCGCATAGGCTTGATCCATGTTATTGAGGAAATCAAAGACTTTGACCGTATCGGAAGCGTATTTCTTATACTGTTCATAGTACAGTTTACCACATTGCCAAAGCAGATGCAGGCCCTTGGATTCAAAATAGCCCAGCTCTTTCTCGATCAACTCATTAATCCGCTTAGCGCCAAGACTGCCCCCCAAGACCAGAATCACTTTGGCCTCTTCGTCCAGTTGATAAAAGACCTTGGCCTTCGATCGGTTCACTTTTGCATGCACCAGATCTTTACGTATCGGATTTCCGGTCTTCACTATTTTTTCGGCCGGGAAAAACTGTTCCATCCCGTCGTAGGCCACACAGATTTTGGTCACTTTGTCCTTTAGCAGTTTATTGGTGATGCCCGCATAGGAATTTTGCTCCTGAAGCACACAGGGTATCCCCTGGCCCGAGGCCACTTGCAATAAGGGGCCACTGGCGAACCCTCCCGTGCCTATGACGACATCAGGTTTAAAACGGGATACTATTTTCCTTGACTTGAACAAACTACTGATCAGTTTAATGGGAAACATCAAATTTTTAAGGGTTAGTTTCCGCTGTAACCCGGTAATCCATAATCCTTCTATCCTATAACCTGCTCGGGGTACCTTCTCCATTTCCATGCGATCACGGGCCCCGACGAACAAAAACTCGGCATTCGGATATCTTCTTTTCAATTCATCGGCTATGGCTATGGCCGGATAAATATGACCCCCGGTACCTCCCCCAGAAAGTATGAACCTATAGCTGTCCACTTAGTACTTGTAAGGGATTGGATTCATCGATATCCATGGCCTTCCGCTCCGACTCCATATCCTTATTGCTGGCACTCAATATGATACCAATGGCCAAACAAGTCATCCAACTGGAGGTTCCACCGCTACTTATCAAGGGCAAGGTCTGTCCGGTTACGGGAAACAGTTCCACCGCTACCGCCATATTGATCAGAGCCTGAAAAACAATAGGGAGACCCACGCCCAATACCAACAGTTTTCCAAAAATGGTAGCATTCCCATTGGCGACCACCACAATTCGAAACAATAAAAACAAGTAAAAGAACATCAAAACAAAACCACCCACCAGGCCATATTCCTCAACGACTATGGCGTATATAAAATCCGAGGAGCTTTGTGGCAGAAAGTTCTTCTGTATGCTTTTACCGGCCCCTTTACCTACCAAACCTCCTGATGCAATGGCAATTTTGGCTTTTTCAATTTGATAATCCGCCTCGGTATCCGCGGGATCCCAAAAACTTTCAATACGGCTCATCCAGGTATCCACTCGATTGGGAAAAAGATCAGGTACGGCCTTGGCGGTCAACACAAATAAGGCCAGACCGATCATTCCCACCCCCAGCATTCCCAACATATATTGTAACGGGTATTTCCCCAAGAAGCAGAGCAATAGCACCATGGAAAATAAAATCGCCGCAGTAGAGAAGTTAGCGGGCAAAATCAAAAGGATCACTAAAAAAACTGGAAGCCATAAGGGGAGAATGCTCTCCTTAAAGGTGACGTTTTTGTCCTTGATTTTGGTCAGGTAACGGGCCACATAAATCATGAGCACCACTGCCGCCAAGTTGGAGGTCTGGAAGGTGATGCCGACGAATGGAATCCGTATCCAGCGGCTAGCATTGGCCCCAGCTATGGTATCGCCCTGAGCCAAGGTAAACGCCAACAGGACCAATACGATAGGCATGGCAATAAGGGAAAGCCCCTTAAAAAAATGAAAAGGTATGCGGTGGACACCATAAATGATCCCAAAGCCCAAAAACAGTAACAGGGCATGTTTTATTAAATGGCCCGTAGTGGTGCCATTGCCGACCACATAGACCAGGTTACTGCTGGCGCTATAGACCGGCAGGAAGGAAAATACGGCCAGTAGCGCCACCACGGCCCAAATGGCCTTATCTCCCCTGATATTTTTTAACAATCGCAACATATTACCCTAAAGGTTCTTTATGGCTTCCTTGAATTGATTTCCACGATCTTCATAATTCCTAAACAAATCGAAACTGGCACAGGCCGGGGACAACAGTACCGCTTCCCCACGTTCCGCAATCTTATAGGCTACCTTTACCGCCTCTTCCATGGCAAAGGTCTCCACCAATAAATCCACCACATTGCCAAAGGCATCCTTGATCTTGGAGTTGTCCAGGCCCAGGCAAACAATGGCCTTTACCTTCTCACGGACCAAGGGCATCAAAGCCCTGTAGTCGTTCCCTTTATCCACACCTCCAACGATCCAAACTGTGGGCGTACGCATACTGTCCAACGCGTAATAGGTAGCGTTTACATTGGTGGCCTTGGAATCGTTGATATATTGGACATGATGTATCTTCAATACCTTCTCCAATCGATGCGGCGCACCCTGAAAATTGGTAATGCTTTCCCGAATGGTCTCCTTTCGGATACCCACCAGTTTTGCCGCCAAGGCTGCCGCCATGGTATTTTTAAGATTGTGTTTCCCTTCCAGGGCCAAAGTGTCCGTTGTCATGGTCATAGTGTTGTTTAGTGCGCGAATTTGTATTTCGCCATTTTTTTCATAGGCTCCTTCCTCCAATTTGCTTTTAAGCGAAAAAGGTAGGGGTCTGGAGTTGATGGGGTACTGGGATAGCCCATTTACAATGGTTTCGTCATCCGCATCATAGATGAAAAAACCCGTGTCATCCTGGTTTTCGGTAATGCGAAATTTGGCGGCCACGTAATTTTCGAAACGGTTGTCATATCGGTCCAAATGATCTGGAGTGATATTGGTGATCATCGCGATATGTGGATTAAAATCCACAATACCGTCCAGTTGGAAGCTACTGATCTCCAAGACGTAATAATCATGGTCGTTCTCGGCGACCATCTTCGCGAAACTGTCCCCAATATTACCGGCCATACCCACATTAAGGCCTTCTTCTTTAAGGATATGGTAGGTTAAAAGGGTTGTGGTGGTCTTGCCGTTGCTTCCCGTAATTCCAATAATAGTGGCATCCGTATACTTGGCGGCAAATTCGATTTCCGAAATCACCGGAATATCCTTTTCCTTTAGTTTTAACACCAAAGGGACGGTATCCGGAATACCCGGACTTTTCATCACCAGATCGGCATTTAGAATGGACGTTTCGGTATGCTTTCCTTCTTCCCAATCAATCCCAAACTGTTCAAGAACGTTTTTATATTTTTCCGGTATTTCACCTAAATCGGATACAAACACCTGGTATCCTTTTTGCTTTCCCAAAATAGCAGTCCCTACACCGCTTTCTCCGCCACCCAATACTACCAACCGTTTCATTTATCTCACCTTTAAGGTCACAAAGGTTATGATGGCCAGTAGTATGCCTATGATCCAGAAACGTGTCGCTATTTTACTTTCATGATATCCCTTCTTTTGATAATGGTGGTGTAATGGGGCCATCAAAAAAACACGCTTCCCCTCCCCCAGTTTTTTTTTTGTGTATTTGAAATACCCTACTTGGATCATGACGGAAATGGACTCGGCGAAAAATATCCCACAGAGAATGGGAATCAACAATTCCTTGCGCACGATGATCGCAATCACCGCAATGACCCCACCAATGGTGAGACTGCCCGTATCTCCCATAAATACTTGCGCCGGAAAGGTATTGTACCATAAAAACCCGATCAAGGCCCCACCGAAGGCGGTTATAAAGACCAGAAGTTCGCCTGCACCATCGATATACATGATGTCCAAATAATCCGAGAAAATAATGTTACCGGAAACCCATGAAAAGACCCCCAGGGTAAACACGATTATGGCCGAGGATCCTGCCGCGAGCCCATCGATTCCATCCGTAAGATTGGCGCCATTGGAAACCGCCGTAACGATCAAAATAACAATAGGAATAAACAACAACCAGGCATATTCCCGGGCGCCTTCCCCCGCCCATGCAATGAAACTGCTATAGTCCAACTCATTGTTCTTGATAAAGGGAACCGTGGTCATGGTAGACTTGATATCATTGCCCTTCACTTCCTCGACCGTAAAGTTTTCCGTTATTCGGGTTTTATTGTGCTCCCGCATGGTCACCTCAGGATGAAAATATAGGGTAGCCCCAACGATAAGGCCCAGTACTACCTGGCCCATAACCTTAAACCGTCCTTTTAGTCCTTTTTTGTCCTTTTTGAAAATTTTGATGTAATCGTCAATAAATCCGATGATGCCCATCCAAACCAGGGTGACGATTAATAGAATGATGTAAATGTTCAATATATCCGCAAACAACAGAACGGGAATGAGCGTGGACATAATAATAATCAACCCGCCCATGGTCGGTGTACCTGCCTTTTGCTCTTGCCCTTGTAGGCCAAGATCACGGATGGTCTCCCCGATTTGTCTGCGTCTCAGAAAGACGATGATCCGCTTCCCGTAGGCGGTGGCCAAGATTAAGGAAAGCAGTACGGCCATGGCGGCCCGAAATGTTTGGAACTGGAAAAGACCGGCCCCGGGAACCTGATATGCACTTTCCAAATAATCAAACAAATAGTATAACATGGTCAGATTTTGGGTTACTACACCTTATTTGTCCATACTGTTCAATAGCTCCTTTACCACTTTAAAATCATCAAAATCAATTCGTTTCCCGTTGGCTTCCTGATAGGTCTCGTGCCCTTTACCGGCAACCAAAATGATGTCATGGGTAACGGCCAACTGGCATGCCGTTTTGATGGCCTGTTCCCTGTTTTCTATCGACAGGGTTTTTTTTTTGTTCTGAGGTTCTACGCCCGCTTCCATTTCCTGGATAATTACCGCAGGTGGCTCCGTACGCGGATTATCCGAGGTAAAAATGGCCGTATTGCTCATGGCCGATGCGATATAACCCATTACCGGACGCTTAGACTTGTCTCTGTCGCCACCACACCCCACAATAGTGATGACGTTTTCATTTCCAGTCCTCAACGTGTTGATAGTATCAAGCACGTTTTTTAAGGCGTCCGGCGTATGGGCATAATCAACAATGGCCGTTATATTTTTCTTCGATTTATAATATTGAAACCTTCCGTTTACGTTTTCCAGTTCGCTAAGCAGACGTAGGGTCTCCAACTTCTCCAGTCCCAAAAGGTCCGCTGTGGCATAAATGGCCAGCATGTTATAAGCATTGAAATGACCGATGAGCTTGGACCATACTTCGTTATCCTCAATTTTTAACAATTGTCCGTCAAACTGGTTTTCCAGAATTTGGGCCCGATAATCGGCATAGGTCTTTAGCGCGTAGGTATGTTTCCTGGCCTTGGTATTCTGCAACATATACAGACCGTTTTTGTCATCGATATTGGTCAGGGCAAAGGCTTTTTTGGGCAGGTCGTCGAATAACTTTTTCTTGGTGTCCCGGTAGGCCGCAAATGTTTTGTGGTAATCCAAATGATCGTGGGACAGATTGGTAAACAAAGCGCCCTCAAAAAGTAGTCCCTCCGATCTTTTTTGATCGATACCATGGGAACTGACCTCCATAAAGCAAAACTCCACACCGGCCTTGTTCATAAGGGACAAATGCCTGTTAATGGTCAACGCATCCGGAGTGGTAAGCGCAGTTGGATACTCCTCATCGTCTACCATGATCTTGATCGTGGATATAAGCCCGACCTTGTAGCCCGCTTTTTTAAACAACTGGTATAAAAGACTGCTTATGGTGGTTTTTCCGTTAGTGCCCGTAACACCGACCAACTTGAGGTTCCTAGAAGGATTGTCGTAGTAATTGGCCGCCATGATGGCCAAAGCACTGTTCCCATTGCTTACCTCCACATAAGTCGCCTCATTGACCATGGTTTCGGGAAGGGATTCACAGACAATGGCACGGGCCCCGGATGCAATGGCCTGCTGGATAAAATCATGACCATCCATGGCCGAACCCTTGATGGCCACAAAAACGTCGTCCTTACCCACTTTCCGGGAATCGAAGCAAATAGATTGCACCTCAATGTGAGTACTACCGCTTACTGCGGTTAGGCCTACCCCGTATAGTATGTCCTTCAATAGCTTCATGAAAGTTCCAGTACTATTTTATCCACTTGGTTAATGTCCGTTCCCTGGGAAACTGACTGTTTTTTTACTTTACCGTTCCCTTTGACTTCCACTTCAATACCCAAATTCTCCAGAATGGACACGGCATCCATCCCACTCATGCCCTTCACATTGGGTACTTGGTTGTAGCGTTTTTGAGCCTCCGCAAAATAGTTTTGATAGGAGGTCTCGAGTTTCTCATCCTCTACCTTCTCCATGTCCACCTCATCGATCAAAGGAGAGGAAGCATATACCTTTTGGGCAATGGATTTGAACACCGGACCGGATACATCAGCACCATAATATCCCACGCTTTTATCGGGTTCGTGGATGACTACGATGCAGGAATACTTAGGGTTCTCGGCCGGAAAGTACCCGGCAAAGGAAGAAATGTAGCGGAGCTTGTCAGGATCTTTAGAGGCATAGTTCTTTTGGGCGGTACCCGTTTTGCCCGCCATGGAAAAATTGGGGGAATAGAGTCCATGGCCGGTTCCGTGTTTTTTGGATACCACGTTGGCCATCAAATGCCGCACCTTATCAATGGTCTCTTGGGAGCACACCTTGGGGTTTATGACTTCCTTATCGAATTTTATCACACTGGTATTCCATTCCTTCACCTCTTTTATCAATCGCGGGCGCAGCATTTCCCCATCGTTGGCGATGGCATTGTAGAAGGAAAGCACCTGCAAGGGGGTCATGGAAACCTCATAGCCATAGGCCATTTGGGCCAAGGACAGTCCGGACCAACCCTTTTCCCAGGGATAACGGATTACAGGAGTACCCTCACCCTTTATGGGCAGTCCCAATTCCTGATCCAATTGCATACTACGCAGGCGGTCCACATATTTTTCGGGATCTTCCTTATAACCGTTGTGTACCATTTTGGCGAAGGCCGTATTGGAAGAGACTTCAAAGGCCTTGGCCAAGGAGATTTCACCATAGCCGCCCCTTTTGGAGTCTTTTATTCGGTGGTTGTATATGCGCCATGATCCCTTTTCCGTATCGAACACATCGCTGGTATCCACCACCTTATCTTCCAGTGCCGCAACCAGGTTCATTAATTTAAAGGTAGATCCAGGCTCGTGGGATTCCCCAACGGCATAGTTGAGGCGTTCGTAGTATTTCCCGGCCTCGGTCCGCCCCAAATTGGAGATGGCCTTTACCTCTCCCGTGGCGGTCTCCATGACGATAACACAACCGTGATCCGCCTTGTACTTTTCCAATTGGCCCAAAAGTGCGTGATGGGCGATATCCTGAATATTGATATCGATGGTAGAAACCACATCGTAGCCGTCCTTGGGTTCCACAATATTATTGAGTCCGATAGGTTTCCACTGGCCTTTCGCAATTTTTTGCTTGAGGCGTTTACCTTCCTTACCTCGGAGGTATTGTCCAAAGGCTCCTTCCAGTCCCACGCGGGTATAGTATCCGTTATCGTCCACCCGCTCATAACCCACACTGCGTTCGGCAATTTTACCTAGGGGATGTTCCCGGACCGTTTTTTGTTCGATGATGAGGCCGCCTCGATAAGGCCCTTTACGGAACAAGGGAAACTCTTTGATGGCCATATAGTCCGAGTAATCCAGGTTTCGGGCCACTAGGGCATATCGGTTCTTGTGTGCCTTTGCCTTTCTTAACAGTTGTTGGTAATGGGAAGAAGTCTTTCCCAATAATTGTGCAAGTGCATCGGATAGTGGTTTTACGTTATCCCTAAAATCGGAATCCCTTACGGTTACCGCATCGAAGCGAATAGAATACTTGGAGACCGATGTGGCCAATAAACTGCCATCATCCGAATACAGATTGCCCCGGTTGGGCTCAATGGTAAAAAGTCGCTCGGTGCGTTTATGGGCCAGTTGCCTATACTTTTCGCCCTGCACCATTTGTATGTTCACCAATTTGTATAAAATGGCTCCCGCAAACAGAAAGAGGAAACCCGCTACAAAATAGAGTCTCTTAAGGATGCATTTGTCGGTTACGGCCACTATTCTTCTTGATTGGAGGTTACTTTTATTTTCTTGGGCGGGACTTCGGACGGATAGAGGTTCTTTTCCTCCACACTCGACATTACCGTGGACTCCAGTTTTAACCGCTGTACATCGGAACGTATGTCCACGAACTCACTTCGCAATTCCTTGACTTCCTCATTGAGCGCCGCTATCTGATGCACCTTTTTATCCGCGCTATGGGAGCTGCCGATCATGATGGTCGCCAAAAAGGAAGCGAAAATGATAAAAAGCCAATTTTTTGGTGCGTCCCCGCTCACCAAAAATTTTCCTTTTAATATGTCCAGTAATCCCTTCTTCATGTTAGGTTAATTCATTAATGTCAAATTCTTTCCGCTATGCGCAACTTGGCGCTCCGCGCCCTGTTGTTCCTTATAATTTCTTCTTGGGACGGAACGATGAGCCCGCCTACTTTTTTAAACGGCACATGAATCCGGCCGTAAAAATCCTTTTCGGGCTCCCCCTCAAATTGTCCGGCCCGTATAAACCGTTTGACCAATCGGTCCTCCAAAGAGTGATAGCTAATAAGGCTCAGCCTACCTCCCGCATCCAAGATTTGTGGCGTTTGCATCAAAAACTCCTTGATGGCCTCTATTTCCTGGTTCACTTCGATACGGATTGCCTGATAGATCTGGGCCAGCACCTTGTGTTCCTTGGATTTGGGCAAAAACCGCTGCAAAGCATTTTTCAGCTGTACCGTGGTCTTTATCGGTTCCTTCTGCCGATGTGTTACCAACGCTTGGGCCAGTGCTCGTGCATTTCGCAAATCGCCGTACTGAAACAGCACGTTCTGCAGGTCCGATGCCTCATAGGAATTGACCACTTCATAAGCCGTGAGCTGATTTCGTTGACTCATTCGCATATCCAGTTCCGAATCAAAGCGCGTTGAAAATCCACGTTCCGCCTGATCGAACTGATGTGAGGATACCCCAAAATCTCCTAGAATCCCATCTACTTTCGTAATGCCATAGAACTTTAAAAACTGTCTGATGTACCTAAAATTCTCATTGATAAGCACACATCTTTCATCATCGATCACATTCGTCAAAGCGTCCTCATCCTGATCAAAGGCAAACAGCCTTCCCCCATCTCCTAGTCTCTTCAATATTTCCTTGGAATGCCCTCCTCCCCCGAAGGTCACATCCACATAAACACCATTCTTTTTAATATGGAGCCCTGCCACGGACTCCATCAACAACACCGGATTATGATACATCCCCGTTGGGCTTTTCATTGCCCATGACCTTCCTGGCCAGTTTTGCGTTCTCGTCCGCGGGCGCCTTAATGGATTCCTCGTACAGCGCCTTGTCCCATATTTCCAAATTCTTGTTTATGGAGGCAAGTACGACTTCCTTGGTAATGCCTACGGTGGTAATCAAATTCTTTGGTATCAATAAGCGCCCCGTTCCATCAATTTCCACAGGTCGCAATCCTGCTGTATACTTTCGTATAAAGTTTAGGTTTTCCGGTTCGTACCGACTCTTGGTATTCAATTCCTTCATCACCGTATTCCATTCCCCCATTGGGTATAATTCCAGACAATTGTCGTACATGGAACGCTTGATCACGAATCCCTCGTTACGTATGGGCGTCATCTGGTTCAGGAGGGTAACCGGCAATTTTACCCTGCCCTTGGCATCCGCCTTACAATCATATGTCCCGAAGAAATAAATATCCAAAGTATGGTCGGTTCTAGTTTTAATAACTCAAATATATAGAAATTATTACCACTTTTTACCACAAAAATCCACTTTGTTAATAAAATGGGCATTTTTTGATTCTAAAAATCAATTTTATCTTATTAATTGGCACAAAAAGAGCGGTTGGCCCTTAGCTACAAGAAGGGATTCCATAAGAAACGGGCAGCTGAAAATGGGCAGATATGGCTGCGAACAGTCCGAGCGAATCCTTATTTCTCAGAAATTCGGTAACAAGCACATCTATAGGCGACATTGGAATCCAATGACCGAAACTTGCGAAAAGCATATCGGTTTTTGCAATCTTCAGATTTCGGACGTCAAAAATGTTCCCTTTTTGCCCTAATCGGCACGCTAAAAATGGAGCTTTGCAAAGAATCGAAAGCGAATCAAAAAAAAATTCGTATCTACGTACAGATTCCCAGCTTTTGTAGGGAAATGTCTATATTTGCCAGCAGGCATTCGAAGTATCCTGGATGGAAGAAGCGCTGAAAACAGACGGAAAATACAAGTATATAGAGGTAGGGGAAGGCGCCCCTATTATTATATTACATGGTCTCATGGGCGGATTAAGTAATTTCCATGGTGTTACCAGCCATTTTCCGGCGAAGGGCTATAAGGTTCTGGTACCCGAACTGCCCATCTACGATATGCCCTTACTAAAGACCAACGTCAAGCAATTTGCCAAGTTTTTGGATGGCTTTATTGCCTATAAAGGACTAAGCGAGGTAATCCTACTGGGTAACTCCTTGGGCGGACATATCGGACTGCTCTTCACCAAATTGTACCCCGAAAAAATAAAGGCCTTGGTGATAACAGGAAGTTCCGGACTTTATGAGAGTGCCATGGGCGATGGTTATCCCAGACGGGGCGACTATGAGTTTATCAAGAAAAAGGCCCAAAATGTCTTTTACGACCCAGCCGTAGCGACCAAGGAAATTGTGGACGAGGTCTTTGCTACGGTCAATGATCGGAACAAAATCGTTAAGACCTTGGCCATTGCCAAAAGTGCCATACGCCATAACATGGCCAAGGACCTTCCCAAGATGCACACTCCTACCTGTATAATATGGGGCGAGGACGACAACGTGACCCCGCCCAATGTGGCCAAGGAATTTCACGAGCTTTTACCGGATTCCGAATTATTCTGGATAAAGAAATGCGGGCATGCGCCTATGATGGAGCATCCAGAAGAGTTCAATGTCATTTTGGACGCTTGGCTGGAAAAGCGAAATTTCTAAAAGTCCGATTCCATGAAAATTAAGTCGGCCCATTTTGTAATGAGCAACTCCAATGTGGCCCAATGTCCCAATGAGCCCCTGCCCGAGTATGCCTTTATTGGGAGATCTAATGTGGGCAAGTCTTCCTTGATCAATATGTTGGTACAGCGGAAAAACCTGGCCAAGACTTCCGGACGGCCTGGAAAGACCCAATTGATCAACCACTTTAAGATCAACGAAAACTGGTTTTTAGTGGATCTTCCCGGTTACGGCTATGCCCGGGTTTCCAAAAAAGAAAAGAAGACCTTCCAAAAATATATCACCGAGTATTTCCGCAAACGCCGGCAATTGGTCTGCGCTTTTGTTTTAATCGATATTCGTCACGAGCCCCAAAAGGTAGATTTGGAGTTTATGCAATGGATGGGGGAACATGCCATCCCTTTTGCCATTATCTTCACCAAGGCCGATAAATTGAAGCCTAATCTCATCGAATCGCAAGCGGAAGCCTATCTCCAAAAACTCTTGGAGGGCGCCTGGGAAGAAACCCCTCCCCATTTTATTACATCCTCTTCCAATGGAATGGGCCGTGAGGCCGTCTTGGGCTATATTCAGGAAATCAATGAGGAATTCCGTCAAAAGTAGGAAGTTGGGAGTGATAAGTGGTGAGTGGTGAGTGGTGAGTGGTGAGTTGTAAGTTATAAGTACGAAGTGATAAGTGGGAAGTTTTAAGTGGTGAGTGATAAGTGGTAAGTGGGGAGTGATAAGTTGTAAGTTATAAGTACGAATTTGGAAGTACGAAATATAAGTATGAAGTGATAAGTGGTGAGTGATAAGTTTTAATTGAGACACTATAGCTAATAAATACGAAGTGGGAAATACGAGATGTCCAGTTATAAGTATTGATTACTGATTATTGTTCACTGCTCACTGTTAACTGATTACTGTTCACTGCTTACTGATTACCGATTACTATTTACTTGAAATAGGTAATAAATGCGAAGTGGGAAATATGAGATACGCACTGACAAGTATTGCCCACTGATCATTGATAATTGTGCACTGATTACTGTTTACTGATTACTGTTCACTGCTTACTGATTACCGATTACTATTTACTTGAAATAGGTAATAAATACGAAGTGGGAAATACGAGATGCGCACTGGTAAGTATTGGGTCATTAATTATTGTTCATTGCTCATTGTTTACTGTTTACTGTTCACTGCCTACTGATTACTATTTACTTGAAAGCAAGTTCTGAGTTTTAAGTTTTGAGATTTGGAATTTGGAATTTGGAATTTGTGATTTACTCCCCATTATTTTAAAAACTATTCTTCCTTTCCGAAATGAGCTCAATGAGTGCATGGGCATCCTCCAAGGCATTTAATTCTTCCGTTCTTATAAAAACTTCCAACTGATCTCCTACGGAAGCCAGAACTATAGGAAAGGTAAACTTATGACCGAATTTTGATCGATAGGTTCGGGCATATTCGTCTCGATGCAGGAATTCCAGCGTCATGTCGGAACCTTTTCGGAATTCCTTCCACAGTTTGTTCTCGGTAAAAGCACCATAGGTAATGTCACAGAGATGGCAGGCATAGGTGTCCGGGCTCAAAATCTTATGGGCCCCGTCAATCAATTGGTTCCGCAAGCCAGAATCGGCATTGTAGATAAAGATGAGTTTTTCCAGTTTCATGGCATTTCTGTTGTAAGGTAAAGTTCTATATTTATAGGGTACAAACCAATCCTTTCATGTTCAAGAACACATTTTGCACCCTGTTGCTGTTGGTCTGGGCCTTATCGCCCCTTATGTCCCAAAAAACGCAGACGGCTTACAGTTCGGAAGATTTAAAGATCATTCCCCTTACGGACCATAGTTTTCTCCACATTACGTATTTGGAGGTGCCGGAATACGGTAGGGTGGCCTGTAATGGATTGGTATACCTCAATTCCGGGGAGGCTATTGTTTTTGATACCCCGACCGATGATAAGGTGTCACGGGAACTGATCCGGTGGATTAGGGAGACCAAGGAACATCAGGTGACCGCTGTGGTCATCAATCACTTTCATGTTGATTGTGTGGGCGGACTGTCCGCATTCCATGAACTGGGCATTCCCTCTTATGCCAACACCCTAACACAATGCTTGGCCAAAGAAAAAGGCAACCCCGTACCCCAACAGGGTTTTACTGATCTTCTGGAACTACAGGTGGGGAAAGAAAAGGTCATTAATCGGTTCTTTGGGGAAGCCCACAGCTCCGATAATATTGCCAGTTATATCCCCAGCGAGTCCCTCCTTTTTGGGGGCTGTGCCGTAAAATCCATGGGAGCGGGCAAGGGAAACCTGGCCGATGCCAATGAGACCACATGGAGTGGAACCATGGGAAAAATTAAGACCGCATATCCCAAGGTCCGAATCGTGGTTCCCGGACATGGGGATCCCGGGGGAATTGAACTCTTGGAGTACACCCAAAAAATGTTTGAAATCCAATAAACTCAACATAACCCATGAAGAACATATTGTTTTCCTGTGCCCTGGCCTACCTGGCCGTTTCCTGTGCCCCAAAAACCAAGGAGCGGGTTCCTCCCGTTGTGGCCCCTTTTTCCGATGTGGATACCTTGGCCATCAACGATTGGTGGAACCGTACGAACAATCCGATCATCGATCTAAAGGTGGACCGGGATAGCGTAGTAGCCTTTGGAATCTATACGGTTCATGACCAAACCCTAAAATTATCGGCCCAGTTATATCCGCTGTATCCCGAGGAGACCCGAGAAGTACGCTTGGAAGTGGAAAAGGATGGAAAATGGACGGAAATTCAGCAACAGCAGGTCAACGATATCGGTTGGTCGGCCTTGTTCCGGGTAGAAAATTGGGACGATTCCCAAGCTACGCCCTATCGCATCCGCCATGGAAAAAAAGCCATGTTTAGGGGACTGATTCGTAAAAATCCAAGGGAGCGGCAGGAGATCCGTCTAGCTGCCCTTTCCTGCAATTCCAACAAGGATCGGGGTATGCGCGAAAATTATGTGCGGAACATCAACCACCAAGATCCCGATCTCATCTTCTTTGCCGGGGACCAATCCTATGATCATACGGAACATACGGCCGCCTGGTTAAAGTTCGGTCTGCAGTTTAAGGAAACCTTTCGGAACCGGCCCTGTGTCGCCATTCCGGACGATCATGATATCGGACAGGGCAATCTTTGGGGAGAAAATGGTAAGGTCTCTACCTCACCTGGCAGTCCGGACGGGGGCTACAAATATCACCCGGAATATGTAAAAATGGTGGAACGCTGCCAAACGGCCCATTTGCCAGATCCTTATGACCCAACACCCATAGACCGGGGAATCGGGGTGTACTATACCCATTTGAGTTGGGGCGATGTGGATTTTGCCATCATCGAGGACCGCAAGTTTAAGTCGGGTCCCGAGGGGAAAATCCCCCAACAGGGACCTCGGCCCGATCATATCCGCAATCCGGACTACGACCCCGCCTCCATTGATTTGGAAGGGCTTACTCTTTTGGGCGATCGCCAGCTACAATTCTTGGACGCCTGGGGCGACCAAAATCCTGATGCCCTCAAGGTGGTGCTTTCCCAAACCGGCTTCTGTGGCGGGGCCCATATCCATGGTTCCTTGGACAACCGCTTACATGCGGACCTGGACAGTAACGGTTGGCCGCAGACCGGACGCAAGAAGGCCTTAAAATTGATCAAGAAAGCGGGCGCCGTGCATATTGCGGGCGACCAACACTTGGCTACGGTCATCCACCAGGGGATAGATGAATATGGTGATGGCCCCTGGGCCTTTGTGGTCCCGGCTATTGTAAACGATTATTACAGCCGCTGGTGGTGGCCGGAGGACGAAAAGCCCGGTGCGAACCCCAACCCGAATACATCCTTGCCTTGGACGGGTGATTATCTGGATGGGTTTCACAACAAGATCCGGATGATGGCGTATGTCAATCCCGAAAGTCCCTCCAAGGGCGGAGGCTATGGCCTGATCCGTTTGAAAAAGGAAGACCGAACGGCCACTTTTGAATGCTGGCCCCGCTATGCGGATGTGACCCAGGCGGAGGCCACTCAATTTGAGGGCTGGCCGATAACGGTGGCTATGGAATAGCGCTCCATCCTATATAAGCCGTTTTCCGTTTGTGCAACATCACATGGCATTTTTGGAGGAGTATACTTGATTGCAGAAAATTATAGAAATTTTATAGCTCTGTTTATAACCTTATGTTGTACGCGATAAAAATAAAATAAGATGAACGCATCAAAATTATTTAAACTAATAGGTGGTGGAAGAACGGATTACATTGTCGAATTAATGAAACTGCCAAATTGGAAAGATATGCTCAATACCGGTGGTGTAAAACCCCTTCAATGGCTTATCTATTACAATGATGTAACGGCCTTGCGCATGATTATCGAAAATGGGGGAACATTGGAAAGCATAAATATCAATGACGAATTGGGAAATGCTGCGTTCTTTGGACATTGGAAAGTATGTGACTTTTTGATTAGTCACGGAGCAAATGTAAATTACCATGTTGATAAGACAAATGAAACCCCACTTCATAATGCATTAACTAAAGCAGGCAGGCCATACTATTTTTATGTGGTAAAACTACTGGTTGAAAAAGGAGCAAATGTAAATGCAAAGACGATTCCAAATTTTGAAACAGGGGCTTTTATGCGCGATGTTCGTACAAAAGGAGAAACGCCACTTCATAGAGCAGCCGCATATGCAGACGAACGAACAATTGCGTTCTTGATTGAAAATGGAGCTGACAAAGAAGCAAAGGATGCTAATGGTGATTCGCCATTGAGTTGGGCGAGTCGGCATTTAAGACCAGGTAAAGTTTTAGCATTGCTGGCTTATGGAAAACACAAGGTTTCGGAAGGACATAAAACAATTAATATCAGTGACCATGGACATGGTTGGGGCAATTCAATGGATTGGAATTTGATTGGAGATTATTTGCCTGAATGAAAAACCGGGCACAACCAAGGAATATGACCGTTATGCCGAGCAAAAGCTGTCAATATGAAGAGTAATTGGCTAGTTTGGATGAAATGAGTAAGTTTTGGATTGCGGAGCATAGGTGGCATTTACGCCAAATATGATGAGAACGTTTCTGTTTATTGGACTTTTTTATTGCTTCTCATTTAATGTATGGGCAACGTTCACTAAGTTTAGCATTTATATCTTATGAAAACCGCTTTACCCCTGCTATGGGTTTTGGCACTGCTGCTATGCTCCTGCTCGTCTGCCCCCAAAAAACCCAATATTATTCTGGTCATGACCGATGACCTGGGTTGGTACGATGTGGGGTTTAACGGGAATACCCAAGTCCAAACCCCTTGGTTGGATTCCCTGGCTTCCCAAGGGGTCATCCTGGATAGGTTCTATGCCGCATCCGCGGTCTGCTCCCCGACACGGGCCAGTGTACTTACCGGTAGAAACCCGCTAAGAATGCAAATTCCCTATGCCAATGTCGGACATCTGAAAACACAGGAAATCACCCTGCCCGAACTGCTCAAGAAAGCAGGATATGCTACCGGACATTTTGGTAAATGGCACCTGGGCACCCTTACCCAAACCGTTCCCGACGCCAATCGGGGCGGGCAGGAAAAGTATCGCTCGGACTATAGCATTCCTACCCAACACGGTTATGACACCTATTTTTGTACGGAATCCAAGGTGCCTACCTTCGATCCCATGGTCTATCCCCTAACCTTTGATGCCGGGGAAAGCAAGCGTTATGGTTGGAAAGCCATCAAAGATCGGGATTCCACCCAGACCTATGGCACGGCTTATTGGACCGGGGAAAATCAAAGGGAAAACCACAATCTAGAAGGTGATGATTCCCGAATAATCGTCGATCGGCTGCTTCCGTTCCTAGCGCAAGCCCAAACGGAAAACCGCCCGTTCTTTACCACCCTTTGGTTCCATACCCCCCACTTGCCCGTAGTAAGCGATAGTGTTCACCAGGCGTATTACTCCCAAATGGATTTGGCAGAGCAATTGTATTATGGGACCATTACGGCCCTGGACGAGCAAATGGGGCGATTGTGGCAAACTTTGCAGGCCGGCGGTACAGAACGGGAAACCATCCTCTTCTTTTGCAGCGATAACGGTCCGGAACGCGGTACGCCCGGAAGTGCGGGAATTTATCGGGAACGTAAAAGAAGCCTCTATGAGGGCGGGGTCCGGGTACCGGCTTTTGTGGTCTGGAAGAACGGCCTGGAAGGTGGGCAACGAACGGATTTCCCTATAAGTACCAGTGATTACCTGCCGACGCTATTGGATATTTTGGATATTCCCTTCCCTGATCAACGAATCCAAGATGGCATCAGTGTATGGGGGGCTTTAAAAGGATTGGAAGAAGAAAGGGATAACCCTATGGGGTTTATCTGTGGTCCACAAATCTCCTGGGTGACCCACAGGTATAAACTGATCGGGGACAAAAATTTGAAACATCTGGAGCTGTACGACCTGCTAAAAGATCCCGCCGAGAAAAACAATATCATCCACGCCTACCCGAAAATAGCCATGCGGTTAAAGGCGGATTTGGAAGAATGGTTGCAATCCGTGGAGAACAGTCAGCAAGGCATGGATTATGTTTACGCCCCGTAACACCTGAACTATAGCGGGGTTTTGGTTATATTAGGACAATGAAAACATGCCTTAAATTCCTGGTTCCTTTGTTTCTGATTTCCTGTACCCTATCAGGACAGGACAAAAAGCCCGCTGGTTCCCTACCCCGTATCATTTTGGACACCGATATGGGTTCGGATTGTGACGATGTGGGAGCGCTTGCCCTCCTGAACGAATATGTCAATTTCGGAAAGGCGGAGATGCTGGGCGTGGTCTATAGCTCCGGAGCAGTGCCCTACGGGGTGGGCATCATTGATGCCATTAATCGATATTACGGCAATGACCATATCCCTATAGGGGCCAATTACGATAGCGGCTTTGGCGACCCGGTGGACAAAATGCTGGCCGAAAAACTGGCCAAGGATACCACGGCCTTTAAAAATCGGGTGGTCCGCAATACCGATGTGCCGGAACAGACTGTATTTCTTCGGGAATTGTTGGCCCAACAGCAAGACAACAGCGTTATTTATATAACCATTGGTCATACCAAGGCCCTTTATGATCTCTTGGTTTCCGACCCGGATTCGATATCCGATCTGTCCGGAATGGAATTGGCCCAAAAGAAACTATCCCGATGGATTGCCTTGGGGGCACTTAAAGCCAATAATGCGAAAGGGCATTACACCAAGGACTGGAATTTCTTTTTCAATGATACGGCACCTTATACCCGTTACTTAGTGGAAAACTTTCCGAAGCCTGTGTACTTTATATCGGGAGGGTCCGAGGTGATGACCGGTAAATCCCTGATCCCCACCTCCAATGGGAACATTGTACGTACCGCCTATAGGGATTGGCTCTGGAATGTGGAACAAAAGACTTTGGTCGATCAACGGCCCAGTTGGGACCTGGTAGCCGTCTATTTTGCCTTGGAAGACCCAACAAAATATTTTGATTCCGCAACATCGGGCTACCTTGATTTTGATGTGGACAAAGGCTGTAAATGGATCCCCACCGCTGCAGCTACGAATCACCGTTTTGTGAGTTTAAAACCAGGCGTCGCCGACCAGTTTTCGGACGAGTTGAACACCCTCATCGCCAAACGTGGGCGTACGCCATAAACTAAAGACCAGACCATGAAAAAAATCGAACTTTATCGAACCTTTAGCCTGTGCTTTCTAGTGCTTTTGGGACCCTTGGCCTCTTGCCAGTCCTACCGTACAGCGGAAGAGATTACTCAGACCATTATAAAAAAGACAGGTGCAGCAAAGGTACCGCATACGGTAGATGTTATTATCGAAGGGAATCCGGAAACACCGGTAACCGGGATCATCACCTGTATGTTCGCCACAATGGGGGTGCTTCAGGAAGCGGTGGAGAAAGACTGTAATCTGATCATTACCCATGAACCGACTTACTATAATGGTCTTGACCGGAAAGAGTCCTTTAAGGACGATCCCGTATTCCTGGAAAAACAGCAATTTATCCAGGATCATAAGCTCGTGGTTTGGCGGTTCCACGATTACATCCATCGCTTGAAACCAGATGGAATCGTAACCGGAATGGCCCGGAAGTTCGGGTGGGGAAAAAATCAGGATACGGAGAATCCCAAGAAATTTGTGTTTCCCGAAATGACGTTGAACGCTTTGTTAAAGGACATGAAAAGTACTTTCCCGGACAATGGGTTTTACGTAGTGGGGGAACCCGAAATGAAATTATCCACAGTAATGTTCATTGCCGGGGCTTCCGGTACACAGGCGCATCTCAAACAATTACGAAAACCGGAGGTAGATGTGGTGGTAGCCGGGGAAGTACCTCAATGGGAAACTTATGAATATGTTCGGGACGCCGTTGACCAAGGAAGAAAAAAAGCGATTGTTTTTATTGGACATATCAACTCCGAAGCGGCAGGGATGCAGTACTGTGCGGATTGGCTGGGCGAATTTATCACGGACATCCCCATTCATTACGTGGATTGCGGCTCTTCCTACTGGACCTATTGAGCTCTGGAGGCCAATACTGCGTAAATTCTATAGTGCAAAATAAGGTCCGATGTTTTACTTTTGCCGAATGCCTATGGAAGAAGATTATTCGCAAAGTGTACTAAAGCCAATCGTCGATCAAATCGTTTATACCGGCGGGAAGATCAAAGGGGGCTGTTGTAAAAGCCCAGCCCTTCCCAAAGCGCATCCGCTATCTTTAAGCGGGCCAAATTTGCCAAAGGCAAATACCGCCCTTATTTTTGGGATGATATCAAAGGAATGCCCCAACAACCCTCAATAATATGAATGATAGAACACCTATGAAACCATATTTTAGTCTTCTTGTCCTGTTAAACTGCCTCCTACTGGGATGCAAATCTGAACCGGATTACTCCAAAACACTTCGTGAGTACCGTGATTTTGGGTTACCGCGAATCGATAGAAATTGGTCCTATGAGGAACTAGAGGTTTCCATCAAGCTTTTGGGAAGGCTTAAGGCAAAAGATTCGCTGCCCCTGCCCAAACTGGACAGTAAAAAATCTTCCGAGTATTTTGAAAAAATGCTTTCGGCCATGCCTCGATTGTCCTTGGAGGATTCCCTAAGCTACCGTCGTAAGGCACGAGATTTCAGTTTCTTACAAAAAATGGTACAGCGTATGGCAGTACTCTATGGTACCTCGGAAACGGAACAGAAGTACTACAGTAGTGAATTTATGGCACTCAACAAACTTGTTTTGGAAGAGGTGACCAAGATGACCCAACTGTATTATGATTTTATCGCGGATGCCGATCCCATATACGCCGATCAACTGGAAGCCAATAGCGCCACCTTTCAAAATGGGGTACTGACGGTCCTGGAGTCGTCCCTTAAAAACCACCAGCCGAATTTTAAATATGCCCCCGAGGATAAAATTGAATTGGCAGAGACATTTTCGGAACATATTATAAAGATTTGGCACCTCATCGATAAAGCATCCCAGGAAAAGCTCCTGGAACAACTTCAGCATATTGTAGAAGACAATGAAATTGGAAAGGTGCAGGGCATCTATGCAGACTTCCTGGAAACCATGGCCTCCGAGGATTCCTGATTCCCTGGGACTTTCAAATGGAAAACGGTACCTTGAGGACAGCTCTTATCCCATTTTTAAGTCATTTGGGGGAAATGGGTCATACCTATTTGAAGTTAGTTTTCTACAAATCCAATGATAGGGACCCCAACCCACATTAATTTTACGTAAATAAATTGGGTAAAATGGTTTATCCGGCTATTTTTACCACAAAAAATAGCACCATGGTAGCAGCGGAAACCCTTTCAAAATATAGTACTTGGCACCATCCCTATACACCAGCCAAGGAATTCAATAAAAAAACGGCCTACTTCAGTATGGAATTTGCCATCCATCAAGGTCTTAAAATATATTCGGGCGGACTGGGCTTTTTGGCCGGTTCCCATATGCGTTCCGCCTATGATCTAAAACAGAATATCATAGGTATCGGTATGTTATGGAAATATGGATATTACGATCAGGGTAGGAACAAGGACCAGACCTTGCAGACCAATTCCATAGAAAAACATTACAATTTCCTGGAGGATTCCGGATTGGAGGTCGAAGTGAACATTCATGGCAATGCTTCCGTAAAGGTACGGGCCATGGTATTGCGTCCGGATACTTTCCAGTCGGCCCCCATCTATCTTTTGACCACCGACGTGGAAGGGAACGACTACCTATCCCGGACCATAACCGACTATTTATACGATGCCAATGAGGAGACCCGGGTGGCCCAAAGTATTGTATTGGGCATTGGCGGGGCTAAAATAGTGGAACTTCTGGGCGGGGCCGATGTGTACCACCTTAACGAGGGGCATGGTCTGCCTGCCTTTTATTACTTGCGTGATCAAGGGGTAAAAAAATCCCAAATGGTCTTTACCACACATACTCCGGAAAAGGGAGGGAACGAAGAACGTGATGGTTATCACCTGAATAATTTTGGATTTTTTGGACGCGCACTCTCGGAGCAGGAACTTCAGAAGGAAATGGTAAATGGTAACTCGATCAACTATACCATATCCGCGCTACGTATGGCCAAAAAGGCCAATGCGGTATCGAAACTACACGCCAAGGTGTCCCGCGCCATGTGGAACGGGCATGGAGGAGCCAACAAGATCATTCCCATTACCAATGCCCAAAACTTGGAATTTTGGCAGGACAAGGACTTCCAAAAAGCGTGGAAGAAAAAGGATGCCAAAGCCTTTGCCAAAAGAAAAATAGCTCTCAAAAAAGAGCTTTTCGATTTGGTTCTGGACCAGACCGGGAAACTTTTTGACCCTAATGTCATTACTATTGTTTGGGCCCGTCGTTTTGCCGGTTACAAAAGGGCCGATCTCCTGTTCCATGATATCAAGAGGTTTCAGAAAATCCTAGAAAACGAGCAATATCCGATACAAATCATTTGGGCAGGTAAACCCTATCCCATGGATTTCTCGGCCATTGATACTTTCAATTATTTGGTCAATTTTAGCAAGAAAGAACCCCATTTGGCCGTATTGACAGGCTACGAAATCGAGTTGTCCAAAAAACTTAAAACAGGGTCGGATGTCTGGCTGAATACCCCTAGGATTACCCGGGAAGCCTCGGGCACCAGCGGTATGACGGCCGCCATGAACGGATCCGTAAACCTAAGTACGGATGATGGTTGGATTCCAGAGTTTGCCAAAAACGGGAAAAACAGTTTTATCCTTCCGGCTTTGGAGCACACCTTACCTATTGCGCAGCAGGATCTGTTGGACAGTGAACATTTGTACAAAACCCTGGAAGAGGAGGTGCTACCCACCTATTATGATCAACCGGAAGTTTGGCAAAAAATCGTCTTTCAGGCCATCACGGACGTGGTACCTGAATTTACCAGTGAGCGCATGGCCCGTCAATACTACGAAGAGCTGTATTAAACCTATCCAGGAAGTCAAATAAGCAAGTTTTTCAAAATTTATACTATTTAGTTAGTTTAACTTACTATATTTGCTTCGACAATAGTGTCGTAACCAAAATTTATTAACATGAGAAAAGTGACATTTTACCATGCCGGCTGTCCGGTCTGTGTAACCGCTGAACAAGAAATTTTAAACCTAATCGATACCAACAATATATCCGTAGACCGTGTCCATCTAGGAGAACAAAAAGACCGCATACCGGATGCGGAGCTTGCAGGTGTACAATCCGTTCCCGCATTGGTATTGGACAACCGTGCCGTGCTCCACATCAACTATGGGGCCAGCCTAGAGGCGGTGAAGTCTTAAAAATTTTTCAACTTAATTGTTAGTTTAACTAATTATTCGACCATGAAACATTTGATTAAAATATCCTACCTCCTCGTTTTTGTCGTAACGACCTTTTCTTGGGGACAGCCAATGAACGAATCGCCGGATTTCAAGAATTCGGAAAATCTCAAAATCCAAAGCTCCTCCGTGACGTTTGATACCGAATTGGAGCAGTTGATATTTAGCATTACGGTAACGGGTTCCGCTGGGGCCAGCATACCCGAAAAAGTCGGCCAGATGGATGGAGCCCCGGTTTTGGGATATGTCTTTCCCACCAATCTGTCGCCGGAGGACGTAGGATTTTCATCCACCCAAGGAATTGTAGCTTTGGCCTTGACCTCCCATCCGGATTTTGACGACACCCCCCTTTGGGATGAGAATTCCAACGCCGTTTACGACGATGACGGGGTAGTTTGGCATCCCCACTGGGTCGTGCTTGCCGCCGACCAACGTGTAGGTGGTGGCCTAAGCGTGAAGCAATTCCAAAAAGAGGACCAAACCGTACAATTGCCCCCAACCAACCCGGGCATGCCCATGTATATGGATTCTCCCGGTTTTCCGGTCATTACCAAGGATCATACCATAAAAGTGGTGGTACCATTGTATCGCATACGTGGACGCAAGCAATTTAATTTTGATGCGGTAACGGCTTATATGCAGGTAAACACCTCCAACCCGGACTTACCCCTATTGGGTGTCTATTCGGTGTACAGTGTTGCCTCTGGCGATTTGTCGTTGCCTTATACCGTGTCCTTAAAGTAAAATTTGCCCCAAGTAGTTAGATAAACTAATTTCTTGGGGTTATTTTTGTCTATGGATACTTTTGACCCAGACTATCAGAACCAAAACATTGAGGGGAAAATTGTGGTCGCCTTGGAACGTATTTCGGAGGCATTCAAAGTATTGCTATGGCAGAAGGGCAAGGAAAATGGGTTGACCCCTTTGCAATTGCAGGTCCTATTGTTCATCAATTTTCACGCACCGCGGCAATGTAAGGCCAATTACTTGGCCAAGGAGTTTAATGTGACGAAAGCGACGATCAGCGAGTCGATACGGTTATTGTTAAAAAAGGACCTTATCCTGAAACAGGTAGATCCGGCGGATACCCGTAGTAGTTTTATTTATCTTACGGAAAAGGGCAAGGCCATGGTACAAGGAACCGGCGGATTTGCCCAGGCCATTGAACGACCGATCCATTCATTTTCGGAGGCGCAAAAAAAGATGCTTTTCCAGAATTTATTGGATTTGATCGAGAAATTGAATCGGGCCCATATTGTGAATGTCCAACGTATGTGTACCTCATGTCGGTTTTACGAACGGGGATCCGAAGGCGATTTTTGCCGACTATTGGAAAAACGACTTTATGCTCAAGATTTACGTATAGATTGCCCTGAGCACCAACCTGTAACCTAGACGTCAGAGCATACCGGCTTTTGCTACAGAAAACTCAATATGTCCGGAATTGGATTATCCCATTAAGAAAGGCTGGCCTGTACTTTCCAGTACGGCATACCAAAATTCCCCTTCCATGTTTATTTTCTTACGTCGGTTGGTGACCTCGGAAATCGGCAGATATACAAATTTATTGTTCAATCTCCCTACGACAAATTTGGTCTTGCCTGCCATGGCACCGTGAATGGCATTGTGTGCCAACCTACTGCAAAAAATACTATCCCCCGCATTGGCCGGTGCGCTTCGGATAATGTAACTGGGATCGATATATTTAATGGTCACCTGTTTGCCCTTTTCCTTAAAGTAACTTCCGATCTCGGATTTTAGAAACGGGCCGATGTCCTTATGCTTTACATTGCCCGAGGCATCCTTGGTCTGTACCCCTTCCTGATCGAAAAGATGTTGTCCCGCTCCTTCGGCCACCACAATCACGGCATGGTGTTTGTCTTCCAAGCGTCTACCCAGGTTTTCCAAAAAACCGTTTTCCCCATACAGGGAAAATTCCATTTCCGGTACCAGTACAAAATTCACCACCGGCATGGACATGGCCGCACAGGCCGCAATAAAACCACTATCCCTGCCCATCAATTTAACAATGGACACTCCGTTAAAAGCACCGGTAGCCTCGTTGTGGGCATCCCGGATGATGGGACTGGCCATATCAAAGGCTGTTTCGAAGCCAAAGGATTTGTCGATTAAGTTAATGTCATTGTCAATGGTCTTGGGAATACCCACGACCGAGATTTTCAAGCCTCGTTTCTGAACTTCTTCGCCAATAGCATTGGCTCCTTTAAGGGTACCGTCCCCACCAATGGCAAAAAGCATATCCACCTGGTTGTCCTCCAGGGTGTCTACCATATCCGAAACGTTCTGTGCCCCACGGGACGACCCTAGAACGGTTCCCCCGAATTCATGGATGTCCTTTACAACATCCGGCGTTAAATGCTTAAATCCGTGGCCATAAGAGGGAATAAGTCCTTCATAACCATAGGGCACACCCAATATATTCCGTACCCCATAAAAGTAGTACAGACCCATGACCAAACTACGGATTACGTTATTGATTCCCGGACAAAGCCCGCCACAGGTCACTATGGCCGCCGTAGTCTTTGTGGGGTCGAACAATAATTTTTCACGCGGACCGGACCTTTCCAGACAAAGGGGTTCGTCGTTTTCGGTGAGGCACCGATTAAACTCACTTAGGGAAATATCGAAGAGGAACCTATCCCGGTCCTGTACAAAATTGAACCCGTTACCGCCACTGGTCTTTCTTGAATGAAAAGGGGAAGGGAAAACCGGTGCGCCCAGGGTTTCAATATCGAATGTTTTGGTTGAGGCCATTTAAATCATCAATTATGGGTATTCGGAAGGCTAAATTTAAGACTAAATGGAGGAGATACACAACCTTATATATCACAAATAAAACGAAAAATCCCTATTATTCCTTGAGTTGCAATTTCTCGGCAAAATAATCGCAAAAGTCTTTCATTGTCGCCGTCATTTTTTCGTCTTGGGTGGCCTTCATAAAAGTATCCGACAGGGAAACCAAGGTTTGGTGGAAAAAAATCTTCATCTCGTCTACAGGCATGTCCTTGGTCCAGAGGTCAATTTTTAGTGATTCCTTGTTTTTGCTATCCCAGACCGATAGCAGCATGGCCTTGGCCTCCTCATTGTGGATCCCTCCATCCTGGGCCGACCAAGAAAGCACTTCGGGGACCCGATTCTCGTCCAAACCGACCTTTAGGGTAATTTCCGATGTATGAAGTTTAGACATATGTTATCTTTTGGGTTTATAATTGCTTTTTCCAAATAGTTCCTCCGCCGGCAGATTGAGCATCTGGCTTAGGGAAATATCGTTCCTTTCCATAAACGACCTGACTATCTGCCAACCTAAAAATCGCCCGATACGTCCTGGGGATTCATTATCCAGTTCCAGTCCAAATTTGGAAAAGGGTGCCGGGTATAAAAAACGTGGGGCCAAGGCCGTATCGGTATCGTATAGCAACTCTCGTTCAATAAAATAACGCCACATCGGCTCCTCGTTGGCATAGGCCCATTCCAACTCCTCCTGCAAATATCCAATACGTTGGGCTTCAGTCAAAAAAGGAATCAGCTTATCCTTTACATAGAGTTCCTTCCCATAGTAGATGACCTGGGCCAAAAAGGTGCGGTCCCGTTCCCTAGGCACCTTGCTTTTGGCAAAGGCGGTTGCCACATCGGCCACTAGGTAGTCCCGGTCCAAGGTAGCGGCCACATAGTTGGGGAGGCCTGCATAGAATTTATGCCCGGAACCCAAATAATTGTCCAGTCCGATCAACAGCAAACTGTCCGCAAGTATGACCCTGTTCTCATAATCCACATCGGAGGTCACAGTAATCACCTGGGGCACCGTAGTGCCAGGAAAATAGTGTACAATATGCTTAAAGAGTAATTGCAAATCCGTTTCTTCCTGCCCAAAATCCGGAAATGCCGCACCTACTTCGCTTAAAAGTTCCACTTGTAGGGAGTCTTGTAATTTGGCGACCCAGACACTATCCGGGTAGGCTTCCGGAAAAAGATAAGGGTAGGTCTTTTTGAGCAGGGGCAGATCTGATGGGCCGGCCTTGGCAAACTCCCGGTCAAATCGGGAGACCGACAAGTTTAGGTCTATGTTTTTTATGGCCTCGGCGGTCTGATCCTTGTCATTACAGCCAAAAAACAGGAATGCAATTAAGAAAACCCAAAAAATGTGCATTTTCGGGCAAAGTAATGCGGTTTCCATTTCATTTTTAGACATCAAGGCTTTATTTTTAGCGGCCAAAGTTAATCGTTTCTTTAATATAGCGTGGCATGCAGACCGAAAAGGTAGTGAATCATATTGTGAATTGGTTAAAGGAATACACTACCCAAGCCCATTTGAAGGGGTTTGTAGTAGGAGTGTCCGGAGGTATCGATTCGGCGGTTACTTCCACCCTTTGTGCCCGGACCGGGTTGGATGTCCTATGTCTGGAAATGCCGATCCACCAGTCCGTAAACCAGGTAAGTCGGGCCAACAACCATATCGATTGGTTACAGGAATACTACCCCAATGTACAACGGCAACCCGTAAACCTTACTCCCGTGTTCGATAGCCTGATCGACGTTCTTCCAGATGTGGAGGAGGAAGAAAGTCGCTTTATGTCCCTGGCAAATACCCGTGCACGCCTTCGGATGACCACCCTGTACTACTTCGCGGCCTTAAAGGGGTATCTGGTTGCCGGAACCGGTAACAAAGTAGAGGATTTTGGGGTCGGCTTCTACACCAAATATGGGGATGGTGGTGTCGACTTAAGTCCCATTGCCGATCTTTTAAAAACCGAGGTTTACGATGTCGGAGCGTTTCTGGGAGTTAACGAAGACATTATGCAGGCTGCACCCACGGATGGCCTTTGGGGCGACAATAGAACCGACGAAGATCAGATAGGGGCTTCCTATCCCGAACTGGAATGGGCCATGAAAATGGATGAGGCCGGAAAGACGGCCGAAGACTTTTTTGACAGGGAAAAGGAAGTTTTTACTATATTTAAAAAATTAAACTTGGCTAATCAACACAAAATGAAACCCATACCTGTATGCGAGATTCCTAAAGAGTTGAAATAGACCACTCAACTAATAATCAAGTATATAAATCGAAAATTATTCAAAAAATAGGTCTTTATTAATAAAAAAAAACCATTTTTGTTTACGAAATCAGATAATTAAACCTTACATTGCATGTCAGTATTTTTGGACATGGCCATAGTTTAGGGTATTATCCAGACAAAAACTATCAAAATGATTAAAGTATTACTTGCTGACAATCACCCTATTGTTCGGATGGGTGTAAAACATGTACTGGAATCCGCCTCGGGTTTTGAGGTGGTTGCCGATGTTTCTACTACCTCCGAACTTTTTGAAAAACTAAAGGAGCTAACTCCCGACGTCGTTATGTTGGAAATGGATATTCCTGAAATCAATGGAATTGCCACATTGCGTAAAATCAAAAAGGAACATCCCGAGGTCAAAGTTTTGATGTATAGCGGTCAATCCGAAGATGTATACGCGCTAAGTAGTATACGTGCAGGTGCTTTCGGTTATCTGGCGAAGTCCTCGGACATCGATTACATTATTTCCGCTGTACGCAAGGTAAGTGAAGGAAATATGTTTATCACCAACGAACTTGCCCAGCGATTGGCGTTCGATGAAGGAACACAAAAACCCAGAAGGTTCTTTAGAAAGCTTTCCACTAGGGAAGTAGAGGTCTTAAAACTATTGGCCAGCGGCAAAAGGAACAAGGATGTTGCCATAGGCCTTAATTTGAATGAAAAGACCGTTAGTACCTACAAGGCACGCTTGATGAAAAAATTGAACGTGGACAATATGGTCGATCTTTTGCAACAGGCCAAGGCCCTGGAACTATATTAGAACATACTATTATATATTGAACAAAGACCCCTAAGGCCTTCCTTAGGGGTCTTTGTTTTTAGGAAAGCACCCGATTCAATTTTTTGTTTAGTAGTTTGTTCAATTGGATATAGTTCATGATTTCTTCCAGTATTTCCTTATTGTTTCCATCTTTTTCATGGGTATGGTCCTGTAAAGTCTTCATCCGTTTCTTAATCAAATAACAGCGCAGGGTCAAAATGGTCTCGCTGACCAATTGACCTACTCCGGTATTTTTGTCCTTGGGATAGATATCCTTACGCTCCCAATTGTGCAGCACATATTTTTCATCTTCCATGAGGATGGAAGAAATCTCCTCCACCATTTTTTGATCCAGGTCAGAAACAAAGGTTGTTATCGAAAAATCCTCATTTTCGTTCAACTGTTCGATCAATTTGTAATAGATACTTCTGAACTGCTCGTTGGTCAATTCTATTTCGTCTTCCTGAAGATCCAAATAAATTTTTTCGTAGACCTTGGCGTCCAAGGACTCCGGTTCCAATATCAAATCTCCTGCTTCGTTCTCCTTTAGGATCAAATCCTCAAATTCTTGTTGTTGGTTGCCATAGAGCAGGAGCATTTCGATGATTTTCCGCTCCAATTCGTATTGCACGTCGACCTTTTCTACGGTAACTTGGTTTTTTACGATCTCAAAGGCCTTTTGTTCGGGTCGGGCCTTCTTGGCGGCATCCGCTATTTCCTTTTTGCCGATCTGTGCCAAGGTACTGAACAACACATTTTCAGAAACATTCATGATACGGGCACATTCCTGGATATAAATCTCATGTTTGATAACATCCGGGATCTTCGCAATGCTCTGTACGATATCCCGAACGGTCTCCGCCCTTTTGATCGGGTCGTTGGAAGCCTCCTTGGCCAATAAATTGGCCTTGAATTGGATGAAGTCCATGGAATTTTCCTTCAAATATTCCAAAACCTCCTCCAATTCAGTGTTCTTGGCAAAGCTGTCAGGATCCTCTCCTTCTGGAAAGGTGCACACCTTTACGTTCATGCCCTGCTCCAAGATCAGATCGATTCCCCGTAGGGAAGCCCTTAGCCCTGCGGCATCGCCATCGAATAGGACCGTTATGTTCCTGGTAAGTCTACGGATCAGACGGATTTGTTCCGGGGTAAGAGCGGTACCGCTGGAAGCCACTACATTACGGATGCCCCTTTGGTAAAACTGGATAACATCGGTATAACCCTCCACCAGATAGCAGGTATCTTCCTTGGCAATAGCCTGTTTGGCAAAATAAATACCATAGAGCACCTTACTCTTATGATAAATTTCGCTCTCCGGAGAGTTGAGGTATTTGGCCGCTTTTTTGGTGTTGGATAAAATACGGCCGCCAAAACCCAACACCCTTCCACTCATAGAATGAATAGGGAACATGACACGACCCTTGAACCGATCGAACATTTTTGGGGAATTCGGGTTTTGGGCATCTTCCTTTACGATGGTGAGGCCCGTGTTTTCCAAATAGGCGGGCTTGTACCCATTTTCCAGGGCTGTTTTGGTGAATCCATCCCATTGGTCCAAACAATAGCCCAATCCAAATTTGGTGATCGTATCTTCCATAAAACCACGCTCCTTAAAGTAACTTAGCCCTATGGCCTTGCCCAATTCGGTTTCCCAAAGCATTTTCGAAAAGTGTTTTTGGGCAAACTCGGATACCAAGTACATACTTTCCCGTTCATTGGCCTCGGCCTTCTGTTCATCGGTACGTTCGGTCTCCTCAATCTCAATATTATATTTTTTGGCCAGGTATTTTATGGCCTCGGGATACGTAAAGTGCTCGTGTTCCATTAAAAAGGCCACTACATTGCCCCCTTTGCCGCTACTGAAGTCTTTCCAAATCTGCTTTACCGGGGAGACCATGAAGCTAGGTGTACGTTCGTCCGTAAACGGACTGAGCCCCTTAAAGTTGGATCCGGATTTTTTCAGTTGCACAAAATCACCGATAACCTCCTCCAAACGGGCGGTTTCATATACTTGGTCTATGGTGGATTTCGCAATCAAAACAATACTAGGCTAGCCGGCAAATATAAGCCGTAACCATAAATATAAGTCAAAATATAGCTCCAGAAAAGTTGGTCCCGTTATTTGCCCGATCTACCTTGTTGTACTTTCATTCCTTAGAAAAATCACAGGACAATTCCCATTTCACCAGTGGCGGAGGATATTCCGATTAGGCTGGTGGTTCCCACCGTTATCCTATAAGAAGCCATGAAGATCCGCCCCTTGTATCAAGAGGCGAACCCTACTTCACTCCGTCATATGTCAAACCGAAGGCCCAATGAAATATTCCGTTGTTCTACCTCAGCATCCTTAAAAATCGGATTCAGGTCATATTTAACATAGAGCAGTATACCGTCAAATCCGGCATAAGCACTTAGTCCATATACAAAATTGGTAGTATTGTAGCCTCTTTTTAATTTGTCCTTGACATTTTCCCCGGCCCGATCATATTTCAATTTTTGACGCGTGCTTAGGTTGAATCCCCCATAGCCCCCGATGCCCAACCTGAATTGGTTTTGGATGGAGTAGCGAATGGTTTTTTCGGTCTCCCTATATCGGGACGGGCCAAATTCAAAATGAAGGGGAAAGACCAAATTGTCCATCCGGAATTTAGATTTGTCCAATTCAAATTCAAATTCTTGTAGTTCGGCCTGCCCCTCTTCATTGATAACAAAGTATTGGTTGTCCTTGGGTTTTAATCCATTGAATTGGAAGGAGAATCCATAGGTGAATCGAACAAAATTGGAATTTTGAAAGACCCGGGTACGCCAGACCCAACCCAATTCAAAAAATCGACTTCCCCCGATCTTATAGGGAGAATCCTCCAAGGATTGCCCTTCGATTATGGCATTATTGAAGCCTATAGCGATTACCGGGTCGGAATAGGTACGACGATCGTATTTAGGGGGTCTCCTATTTTTTTCAAAAATATGCCAAGGTTCCCCGTCCACGTTGATACTAATTCCGTCCCCATCATCGATAATGGAGAAGCCTTTTCCCTCTTTGAGGGCATCGCCCTGGTTGCGCTCCAGTAATGCGATCTTATTGTCGATAATGGCAATTCTATTTTCAATGTTCAATGCCCGGGTTCTAGCGGCGTTTTCCTTGAGTATCTTGGCTTCTTCCGTGGTAAGGTCTCCCCGATCCAATCTTCGGTTAATATCTTCCACTTCCCATTTTAGGGCCGCTTTCTCCTCTTCGGTGATCTCGGTTTTTTGCTCTCGTAAGGCCCGGATTTTTTCTTTATTATATTCCTGGCCTGCAACATTGTGTACAACAAAGGATATTAAAAGTAAGGTCAAATAAAAAACAAGGGTTCTCATAAGTGTTTGTTTTTGGTCAGTTCTCTCCTATCCCCCCACCTTTGGGCGAGGAGAAAGGATAGAACATGATTGATGATTGATGAATTAATTATTACGATCCGCCACGGCCGTGCGTACTCTTAAAAATCCGGTTTTAAGCTTTTCGAAAATCTGATCCCTAAAGGATTGATCCAACTCATCCTCTACCTCGGCCAACAAGGCCATAGCGTCTACTTTACCCGTACCCATTAAAAGTCTTTCCGCCATTAGCTCCCGATGCGCCTGTTGCAATAGGGAATCGACCTCGGCATCGGAAACTGTAACATTGTTTTGTTCCAACGCATCCACTTGGGCAACGATTTCGGATATTTTGGCATTGATGATTTTCTCCGAATCTTTACTGAAAATATCGTTTTCCGTAGCTTCCGATTCTTCCTTTTTAACCAAAGCGATACTCGTTTGGGCCGGTTCCTTGATTGCCGTTGTCTGCACAACCTGCTGGTTAAGAGGACCTAAGGTGTCTTTAAGGCCCTGTCCAGAATCCAATCCGTCGTTGATGTCGACTATATGCGATTCCGGGAAACGATGTACATCGATTGCCCCTTTATACAAATCCTCTTTCCCGAGATTTTCGTTGTCCTCCACCAAAATAGGGGTCCCTGGGTTCGGGTTAGGTTCCTGAGCGGCATGATACATCCAATAAATGGCCAAGAAGCCCACAAAACTTGCCGCAATCCCGTACCAAAATAGGGAGCTCGGTCTTTGTTTCGAAGGAGAGCCCAGCTGACTCGTAACCTTCCCCCATGCTTCAGCAGAGGGAGGTATTTCCCTTTGTTCCAGTTGTTCCCTGATATGTTTTTCAAAATTATTGGGTTCCATATCCGATAATATTTTGCTTCTTTAGACTTTGCTGTAACAGTTTCCGTGCTTTGAAAAGTTGCGATTTTGAAGTACTTTCCGCGATGCCCAGCATTTGGGCAATTTCCTGATGTTTATACCCTTCTACCGAATACAGTACAAATACGGTCCTATAACCTTCCGGCAGGGCATCGATCAAGGCCTGTATGTATTCGGCATCCAACTGGGCCGATGTGTTGGAAACCCATTTTTCTGGTTGCTGACACGCCTCGTCATCATAGACTACAAACTGCTGTTTGCGCAAATACGAAATACACTCCCGAACCATAATCTTCTTTATCCATCCCTCAAAACTGCCTTGATGGCGAAAGGTGCCCAATCCTTGAAAGACTTTGGCAAAACCATTGACCATGACATCTTCCGCAAATTGCAGGTCCTTGATATACCTTCTGCAAACGCCAAGCATCTTGGGGGCAAATTTTTCATAAAGACGCTCCTGGGCATCCCGATTGCCGGACTTTGCCCTTTCAATAAGGTGCTTCTCGTTTTTGTAAAAAGAGATGATTTTCAACTTTATAAATTGGTTTTGGCCATCCGTCATTTAAATAGACGAGTCGGGGTGGAAAAAAGTTGCCTGGAAAAGTCATATTTTTTTGATTCTTCTTCCAAGTATCTCTTTTACAGTACCTACTTTTTCCGATTCACCACGTAATTTACCATCAATTCCAAAGAATTCTTGTATTCCGAGGATGGATATTCCGCCAAAAGCTTAAGGGCCTCTTCCTTGAAGTCGTGCATTTTTTTCTCGGCATATTCCAGCCCGCCCTTTTCCTTTACAAGGGCTATTACTTGTTTTACCCTGACTTTGTCCTTATTATGGTTTTTTATGGAATTGATCAACCACGCTCTTTCGGACTTGGAACAGTGGTTAAGTGTATAGATAAGTGGCAAGGTCATCTTCTGTTCCTTAATATCTATACCCGTGGGTTTGCCAATTTTTTCCTCACCATAGTCGAATAGGTCGTCCTTGATCTGAAAGGCCATACCGCATAGTTCTCCAAATTTTCTGAACGTTTCCACGTCAGTTCCATCGGGTTTTACCGAGCAGGCCCCCAAACTACAGCACGCGGCGATAAGGGTAGCTGTTTTTTGACGGATGATATCATAATAAACATCCTCAGTAATATCCAACCTTCTGGCTTTTTCGATCTGTAGCAATTCCCCTTCGCTCATCTCCCGGACGGCCACCGAAATTATCCGAAGCAGGTCAAAATCCCCGTGGTCTATGGACAATAACAATCCTTTGGAAAGTAGATAATCGCCTACCAGAACCGCAATCTTGTTTTTCCATAAGGCATTGATGGAAAAAAACCCACGACGCTTATTGCTTTCGTCCACCACGTCATCATGTACCAATGTGGCCGTATGGATCAGCTCGATGACGGATGCACCACGATAAGTACGTTCGTTCACCTCCCCATTGTTCAACATTTTTGCCGTTAAAAAAACGAACATGGGGCGCATTTGTTTGCCTTTTCGATTTACGATGTAGTACGTAATTCGGTTCAGGAGCGCCACTTGGGAAGACATGGCTTGGAGGAACTTCTTCTCAAAAAGTTCCATTTCACGATCTATGGGTTCCCTTATTTGGAATACGGTTTTCAAGAAGTCGGGTTTCTAGGGGTAATGGATTCGGAAAGATAAAAAGAAAATAAGGAAAAGTAACGGATTTAGGAACAGTTGCGATATTAATCGGGCAACGATGCTCCCCACACCTTATTTTGTGATTGGATTGTTGGAAGTATTCCGGTTTATGGACAAATCCTATAGGGGCCACAGCCCATTTTTAGTGTTTGTTGGCCAGCTGACCGCAGGCTGCATCGATATCCTTACCACGGGATCTTCTAACGGTTACGATAATTCCGTTTTTTTCCAGGATTTCAACATACATGTTCAGCGCCGGTCCAGAGGCTTGGCGAAATGCTCCCCCTTCGATGGGGTTATATTCAATGAGGTTAACCTTGGAGGGGGCAAATTTACAGAAATCCACTAAGGCATCCACATCCTTTCTAGTATCGTTGATTCCTTCCCAGATCACATATTCATAGGTAATGCGGCTTTTGGTCTTTTGGTACCAATAGTCCAGCGATGTGCGTAGATCGGCCAAGGTAAAGGTGGCGTTAAAGGGCATAATGGATGTACGGGTCCCCTCAATGGCCGAGTGCAGCGATACGGCCAGCTTGAACTTTACCTCATCGTCTGCCATCTTTTTGATCATTTTGGGAACACCCGAGGTAGACACCGTTATGCGCTTCGGTGACATACCCAACCCTTCCGGGGAGGTTATTTTATCTATCGCCTTGAGCACATTGTTGTAGTTCATTAAAGGTTCGCCCATGCCCATGAATACAATGTTGCTCAGCGGTCTATTAAAGTACAGCCTACTTTCCTTGTCAATGGCCACCACTTGGTCATAGATTTCATCCGGATTTAAGTTGCGCATACGTTTTAGGCGGGCGGTCGCACAGAACTTGCAATCCAGACTACATCCTACTTGGCTGGAAACACAGGCGGTGGTCCGTGTTGCCGTAGGTATCAAGACCGATTCCACCACTAATCCATCGTGTAATCGCACGGCGTTCTTAATGGTTCCGTCTTTACTACGCTGCATTTGATCCACTCGGACATTATTAATAACAAAGTGCCTGTTCAAAAGCAGCCGGGTTTCCTTGGAAAGATTGGTCATTACATCAAAGGAATGGGCAGATTTCCGCCATAACCATTCATAGACCTGATTGCCCCGAAAAGGCTGATCTCCCTGATCTACGAAAAAATTTCGCAATTGGTCCCGGGTCAATGCCCTAATATCCTTCTTTTTAGTTTCCACCGGAAATAAGATAAAAAAATCCCGCCGAACCCATAGTTTGGCCGACGGGATTTTCCATACGTTGTTAAGACTTCAACGAATGATCAACATGGCATCCCCATAGGAATAAAAACGATATCCCTCCAAAATGGCCTCCTTATAGGCCCGTTTCATCAAGTCATGCCCAATAAATGCCGAAACCATCATAAGCAAAGTAGATTTGGGCAAATGAAAATTGGTGATCATACAGTTGGCGATACTAAAATCATAAGGAGGGAAAATGAATTTATTGGTCCATCCATCAAACGTATTCAAGGTTTGTTCGGAGGATACCGCACTTTCCAGTCCCCGCATGGCCGTAGTGCCCACGGCACATACCTTTTTCCTGTTTGCCTTGGCCTGGTTGACCACCTCGGTCGCTTTTTCGTCGATGATCAATTCCTCGCTATCCATTTTATGTTTGGACAGATCTTCCACCTCCACGGGGTTAAAGGTTCCCAAACCGACATGCAATGTCAGCTCCGAGAAATTAACGCCCTTGATCTCCAAGCGTTTTAAAAGGTGTTTGGAAAAATGGAGCCCGGCCGTAGGGGCGGCAACAGCACCCTCATGCTTGGCGTAGATGGTCTGATACCGTTCTTCATCCTCAGGTTCCACCTGTCTTTTAATATATTTGGGCAACGGAGTTTCCCCTAATTCCCTTAGCTTTCTTCTAAAATCGATATAGGCCCCATCATATAAAAAACGTAACGTTCGTCCTCTGGAAGTGGTATTATCTATCACCTCTGCTACAAGACTTTCATCCTCTCCAAAATACAGCTTGTTGCCAATACGGATCTTCCGGGCGGGATCGACCAATACGTCCCACAAGCGTTGTTCTTCATTAAGTTCCCTTAAGAGGAATACTTCGATACGTGCCCCTGTCTTTTCCTTATTACCGTACAACCGGGCCGGAAATACCTTAGTATTGTTCAAGACCATTACATCGCCCTCATCAAAATAATCAATAAGATCCTTAAACATCCGATGTTCTATTTTTCCCGTTTCCGTATGGATGACCATCAATTTGGATTCATCCCTATTTTCGGTCGGGTATTCGGCCAATAGGTTTTTTGGAAGCTCAAAGTTGAAATGAGATAATTTCATGAAGTTGTATTAAGTTAGCGAATTTTTGCGGCTGCAAATATACAATTTGGCAATAGGGCTTGTCAAGTAAAAGCGGGATTAAATGCGAATCATAATGGATGCACTCCCAAACCCAATCTTTCCATATCTTTCCAAAAGTCGGGATAAGATTTGGATACTACTTCGGCATCGTTAATGTACAGCGATGTTTTCATGGCCAATGGAGCAAAGGCCATTGCCATTCTGTGATCATTGTAGGTGTCTATAGTCCTATCCTGAAGTATTTGATCGGAAGGATTCAAGGTCAACTCCTTATCCGTTACGGAAATTTCGGCTCCTAATTTGGTTAGTTCCGTATGTAGGGCCTCCAATCGGTCCGTTTCCTTTATTTTTAAGGTGTGCAATCCGGTAAGGTGGCAGCCTACGCCTAATCCGAAACAACTTACCGCAATGGTCTGTGCAATGTCGGGTGCGTTGGAAAGGTCTAAGGGTACCATTTCCGGACTTTGGGTGGATGTTTTTCGCAAAGTGATTTCATTTTCCCCAAAATTGGTCTCCACCCCCCAATGGGTATATATTCCCGCGAGTGCACTGTCTCCTTGGAGGCTATTTTTTCTGTAGGAGGAAAGGACGATCTCAGAACCAACATCGGCCAGGGCCGCGATACTGTAGAAATAGGAAGCCGAGCTCCAGTCCGATTCCACGACCACCGTCCGGGGAGCTACGGAAACCTTGGGATGAACACATACCTTATTGCCTATGAACTCGGTCTTTATTCCCAATTGTTCCAAAAGGGCCAAGGTCATCTTAATGTACGGAACCGAGGTTATCTTCCCGATGAGTTCCAGTTCCAAGCCATTTTCCAAACCGGGGGCGATTAGTAGTAAGGACGAAATATATTGGCTACTGATATTGGCTGGAAGAGCCACTTTGTTTTTGGTCAGTTTTCTTCCCTTGATCTTTATGGGGGGATAACCTTCATTTTTTTCATATTCAATTTCGGCATTAAGATCGCGCAGGGCATCCACAAGTATTTTTATGGGACGTTCGGTCATACGCTGGGATCCGGTAAGAACGACTTCCTTTTCGGGTTGTGAGGCAAAATAACCTGTGAGAAACCGCATGGCAGTACCGGCGTGATGGATATCCACGGTTCCTTGGGATGTCGCCAATCCTTCTTGCATCACCTGGGCATCATCAGAATTGGAAAGGTTTTCGATAGTTATATTGGGATATAGCGCTTGGAGCAATAATAGGCGGTTGGATTCGCTTTTGGAACCCGTAACCCCAATATGGGATTGTAGCAATGCGACTGGCGGAGGGGATAGCTGTAATTTCAAACGAGTACGATTCTAAAACTAAAGCCCAAATATAGAATTATTTGAGCTTTTCGTTGTTTTGATGCCGGTCGTGGTCGCGTTGGGCTTTTAGCAACATTTTTTTGTCGAATGCCTCCTGTAGGTCAACTCCGGTCTGATTGGCCAAGCAAAGGACTACAAAAAGGACATCGGCCAATTCCTCGCCCAAATCCTTTTCCTTATCCGATTCTTTTTCGCTCTGTTCACCATATCTACGGGCAATGATTCTGGCCACCTCCCCGACCTCTTCGGTGAGTTGTGCCATATTGGTGAGTTCGTTAAAGTAACGTACCCCGTGTTGTGCAATCCAGTTATCTACTTCCTGCTGTAGTATCTTTAACCCCATCTGCGGTAATTTTGGTCAAAACTACCTTTTCTGCCTCTTTTTCCACTATTTTTTTGTACAATTCTTTTAGATTGGGGTAATCGATTGCCGGAATAATTGCAGTATTCATCTTTAGGTCTGCCAATACTTGGATCGTATTGTCCTTGGCCACTATCTTGTAAATAAAACTCGCCATTTTATTAGGCAGGCCAAACTTAACGCTTTCAGGCAGGGTCTCAATTTGATAACCCTCAGGGAGTGTCAAACTTATGACCACTTTCTCTTCCCAAGGATAGGCATAATCAATGGGATAGTCCCTTTGGTCCAGCTTAAAGGGGTTTTCGGTAATGGCTTGGTTCAATAAAGGGGTAATATACATTTTGTCACCAACTTTTGATACTTGGCCTTCCATGGTAAAATCCATGTTTTCCATAATGGATTTGCCCACCACCTTATTGTTCTTTACGTTATATTCCCCAATTTCCATTCCTACGTTCAAAGATTCCAAATTGTCCAGGTACGAATCCTCTTGTACGTCATTATAATTGTTTCTAAACTGGAAGGCTTTAAAATCCGTATAGGTCTTACGCATTTTACCGGTAATCATGCCATCTTGATCCAGTGCAACCGAACAATTCAGGTTGTCCTTGGAAACCCTATTGGGCATAACGGCAACCGTACGCGAACTTCCGTCCTTTCTGATCAGCTTACCATTCCAGTTTAAGGCGCGGATGGGCAATACGTTGGGTTTGGTGTATTTATTGGTGGCATCCAAAAGAACTACTGAATTGTTCAAAACCACGGAGGCAATTACATAGTTAAATCCTTTTCTGGTAGGGAAAAGGGGCACACCATGATCTCGAGTACTGATCAAAACAGGATTGGCATCCAGACCTGCTTCGTTAAGCATGGCGGTCAGCATCAAGTTGATGTCCGCAATATTGCCGGTGCGTTCCTCAAAGGCTTTTTTCACTCCTTTGTCCGTATAATATCCAAGCATGCCGTTCCAGTTCATATAGTGCTGCACAAATTGAAAAATGGCGGCGGCTTTTTCCACTTCGTCCGTCCGGTCTCCTATCAAGGTCTCGAGTTCCTCCTTAAAATAGCGTTTATGCGCTAGCTGGCCTCCAAAGTTAGGATCCTTGTATATCGTCTCGATTACCTTCTCCCAGGTAGTGGAGTAACTCTTAATTGGCGATTGCGGAAACTTGGTGTACTGTAATTCATATACCACGGCACTTCGGTAATTGTCCATATTGTTCACAAAGGGTTCCTTTTTAAGGGCAGGTACGTCCTTCATGGAATAATTGGATACGTTTACGATATAGTTCAATTCGGAATTCCTGTATGTTGTGGTGGTTGTATATTGTCCCGTTCGTTGCTTATTGGTAAAAGTTATTTTACCGCCTTCAGTACCAGTTTGCGGTCGCACAGGAAGGTAACCCTTCATGGTAGGTTTAAAGACAAAATATTCCGGTGTTTTTATGGATACCTCCTGATATTTGATCGGTATATCGTATTGTAAGGCAATCTCATCGATACTCCAGTAAAAAGGGGAATGGATCTGGTACTGATATTCAATAATACTGCCCTCCTTTATATTGGGCATAGTAAATTTCTCCTCATTGTAGTAGTCATTCAATCGCGTCTCAAACTGTCCTTCTTTGGTTAGTTTGTGTTTCACTATTTTACCCGACTCCCAATTGTAGGTAAACGCCTTTAGACCACTAATGGTTTCCTTGTCATGATTGTCTCTGTATAGTCTTTCTACTACTGTTGCGTAATCGAATCCCTCTTGCTTATAAATCTTTACCCGTTCATGAACATAGGTAGTCAATCGAAAGCCGTCCGGCTCCTTATATTCAAAACGGATTTTTTTGGATCGGAAAAGTACGGCTGCTTCGGCTGAAGGATCCTTGTCATAGGTTTCCTGCATAAGTTCCTCCTTGGATACCTTTCCGAATTTGACTTCTTGGGCAAGGACCTTTCCCGTTAACGTAAGGGCAAGTAGGCACACGATTGTTCTTAGGTTTTTCATGGTTGTTGGTTTAAATGGATTATTTTAAAGGTTGGTTTTTATCAATACCACTTGGGCATTGTCCGCAGAAGCTACCTTCTTCCTAAAATTGCGAAAGCCGGCATATTCTTCTTTGGGATAGGTCCCTTTTTTAAGGAAAAGACGGCGTTTATAGTGTAACGTATTGGACTCGGAGTCATAATTAATGTCCATACTGTAGTCTCCAAATTGGGTATCCATGGTAAAACTCTCCGGTAAGGCTTCGATTTGATACCCTTTGGGCAGGGTGATATCGAACGCATCCTCATCCAGGTACCCACGTTGGATCTCCATGGGCAATTTTCGATTTCTGTAACGTTTGGGAACATAGGTATTTTTGTTGAACGCGTTGGGGGCGAACAAAATTCGATTTCCACTAATAGAGCCATAATTTTTGGCAGAAACTTCCAAAGTTTCGGTGAACACGATGTTCTCTCGATCGTTATCAAATTGATGATGGTGTACGGTAAGGTTATTTACCGAGCTCCAATAGTTCTTGTAATGCTTAATAATGTCGTCCTCGGGTTTTTCTTCAAGATCAAAATGGTCATCGTACTGTACTCCTTGGGTAGCCACGACCACTTGACCCGAAATTTCGCCGTCCACCAAAATTCGGTACTCCGCCTTGGTGAATTGGTGGTTCTGCTCATTGTTATAGGCCACCGTGGAAACTAGTTCACCGCCTTCGGGGGTTACCACCAAAACTTTGCGATCGTCCGTAAAATCGCCTACAAAACCAAAAGGATGGATTTGGGACGTACAATCTATCCAATAGTAGGTGTCCTGGTACGGAATGGCCAATATCGCATGGTTGCCCTGACCAAGGTCGGCAAAGTCCTCCTCAAAATCCACCTTACCATGACCGGCCTCCACAACGGTGTAATAAGACTCTACGCCCACAGCTTCCAACAAGGCTTTTGTATAATTAGAAAGCCCTTTGCAATCTCCATATTTTACACGGTCGACCTCAATGGCGCTAATGGGCTTTAAGCCACCTATACCTATCTGGACACTGACATAACGGGTATTGTCCTGAACGTATTTGTAGATTCTTTTGGCCTTTTCCAAATCATCATCAACGCCTTTCACGAGATTTCTGGCCATGGCACGCGTGGCTTCCGAAAGTTCTGTCTGTCCTCGCAACAAGGAATTATGAACCCATTTCCCCAATTGGTTCCAATCGTCTACATCGCCGTCAAATCCCTTGTAGTGAAAATGTTCCAAACGGACCAAAAGCTTGGGTACCAAGCTGCTGTAGTCCGGACTGTGCGCTTCCCTTTTTACCGCGGGCAAATTACTGGCTTTATATATGATTTCGCCGGCCTGTTCTTCCTTTGTTATGGGAAAATTATCCAAATTGCATTCCTTCACCACAGGTTTCAGATCGGCGGAAGCATAGGTAATCTCATAGTGGCTCTTCTCCACACTGGCCAAATAGCCCGATAAAAAGTACCATGAGGGAAAGCTACCGGTATCACTGGTTTCTACTTCATAGATAAACTCCATGGTATAAGGATACTCTACCGGCGTATAGGAGTAGGTAAGCAATCGATTATCCAGATACAGGGAGAACCCGTCCGCAGCACTTATATCACGAAAATCCCGCTTCTTTATATGCTCCTTTTCCGTACCCATCTTGTCATAAATATAGGCTTCAATGTGCCGTATCTTTCTATCACGATCATAATAAACCCGAGGGCGGACATGAACATCGCCCAACTTATTGAGAACCGTTACGACCCGTTTGACGGTATAGACCATTTTGTTCCTTGCCTCCAAACGAATCTTCATTTCATCCAGGCGTACGATGGCATTGGCATTTTCCTTCAAATCCTCCTCCAGAAAGAGGGCCTGATAGTTGGGCTTTTGTGCGGTGCCAAGAAAAAAAAGAAAAAATGGGGCAAGAAAAATAAGTAAGCGCATAGGTTTATTGGGGGTTGAAAAACTACAACGCAAAGTATTAAAATTTCTTACATTATGTGAATAAAAAATCGATAAATTGCATTAATCCCGGTTCTTTGTGTCGATTATAATCGTAACAGGACCGTCGTTCACCAAGGCTACTTTCATGTCGGCACCAAAAATTCCGGTACCGACTTCTCTCTCCAAGTCCGTCTTAAGTTGTTTGACGAATTGCTCGTACAAGGGAATGGAAATGTCCGGTTTGGCAGCCTTTATGTAGGATGGCCTATTTCCTTTTTTCGTGGAGGCATGCAGGGTAAATTGACTAACTACAATGGCACCGCCTTGTACATCCAATAAAGAGCAGTTCATTACCCCTTCTGGATCGTTGAAAATGCGCAGGTTGGCAATTTTCCGGGACAACCAAATGATATCCTCCGGACCATCTGCTTCTTCAATCCCGATTAAAATAAGAAGTCCCTCCTCAATTTCGGAAACCACTCGACCCGCAACGGTTACACTGGCCCGTGATACCCGTTGTACTACTGCACGCATAACATAGACCGTATTTTACCAAAGGATTTAGTCGTCCACCTCTCCATAGTTTTCCACTCTAAAGGTATCTTCCTCACCTGTCAACATCTGTACATAGCTCCTGTATCTACTTGGAGACACCCGGCCCTGCTCCAAGGCGGCCTTCACCGCACATTTTGGTTCGTTAAGGTGCAGGCAATTGTTAAATTTACATTCATTTTTTAATCGAAAAAATTCGGGGAAGTAATCTCCTATTTCATCCTTTTCCATATCCACCATACCAAAACCTTTTATGCCCGGGGTGTCAATGATCCGCGCCCCAAAGCCCAAATCGAACATTTCCGCAAATGTAGTGGTATGCTGTCCCTGTAGATGTTGTTGCGATATTTCCGCCGTCTTGATTTCCAGGGTCGGTTCCAATTTATTGATCATGGTAGATTTACCCACACCGGAATGACCTGAAATCAGGCTTGTCCTTTTTCGCATCAATTCTTTTACTTGATCCAGATTTTTTCCTTTTTTTGCGGATATTTCCAGACAGGTATATCCGATCTCCCTATATAGGTCCATCAACCGGTTTACATCGGACAGTTCAGGTTCATCATAGGTGTCAATCTTGTTGAACAACAGGATGGCAGGAATGTCATAGGCTTCAGCAGTGGCCAAAAACCGATCAATGAAAATACTATGAGTTATAGGATTGTTGAGCGTAATCATGAGAAAGACCTGATCTATATTGGCCGCTATGATATGGGTCTGCTTGGAAAGCTTGACCGATTTTCTGATGATATAGTTCTTCCGATCGGCTATTTCCGTAATTATACCCAAGGTTTCCGATCCAATTTGCTCCGTTTCAAATTGCACTCGGTCGCCTACCGCAACAGGATTCGTGCTTTTAATGCCCTGGATCCTAAATTTTCCCTTGATCCTACATTCATAGAACACCCCGTTTTCGGCTTTTACGATATACCAACTCCCTGTTGATTTATATACGATTCCGGTCACTATATCTAAAATTGCACTGCATAGTTGCTGCAAAAATACCGATTTTTCTTTTGAAGAATCGTCCTATCTTTGGACCGATTCTAATCATAAAACAATTCAAAACATGAGAAAAACGCTATTCGTTATCTGCCTGGCCCTGGCCGCGACCTTTGAAATCCACGCCCAACAATACAAGATTATTACGAGTGTAGAATCCATTGTTCCGAGTGGTATAGGACGCTCACGAATTATAGATGCACAAGAGGACAAGGATTTTACCGAGTACACTTCGGAACAAACCGAGGAGGACAATTCGAGGAATAGATCAAAGCGAGGAGATATCCGGGTCAAGAACTTTGAGGAGACCAAACTCCTCAACTTTTACAATATTGCAGGTATCCGTTTTCAGAACATAGCGGCGAACGATGCCGTTACTTCCTCTAAATTAACGGCCATGGCGGCCGATGGATGGGAACTGGTATTTGTAAGCAGTGCCGTGGAATCCGACGCCGGAGATAAGGACGGACAAGGTATTTTTATTACCCGCTACGTCTTTAAGAAGGATTAGCCCGTCTCACTGAGCAATGTAAAGAAAACGGTAATGGAACAATCTGTCCGATATCCTGGGCCATGGGTACAGATCGTTCCGTTACCTAGGTCATTTAGGCGTTAATGATCTTTTCTTGATGGTTAATGGACTCTTGATGGATGGCCTTGAACATCTTTAGCACAAACTCTTCGCTCAATCCCTTGGACTCGCCTTCCAAAATCATTTTCCCTAAAATGGAATTCCACCGATTGGTCTGAAGTACCGCAACGTTTCGCTGTTTCTTCAGTTCACCTATACCATCCGAAACCTTCATGCGTTTTCCAAGCATATCGATCAATTGATTATCTATGATGTCTATTTGTGCCCTTAAATTGTTCAGCTTACTGTTGTATTCGGCTTCTTTGTCGGTCTCCTTTCTAATCTTTAGATCTTCCATAATCTGTACGAGTCTTTCAGGGGTTACTTGCTGTGCTGCATCGCTCCATGCGTTATCGGGGTCGAAATGTGTTTCGATCATCAATCCGTCAAAATTCAAGTCCAGGGCGGTTTGGGAAACGTCAAAGATCATGTCCCTTTTTCCAGTAATATGGGACGGGTCGTTAATTATAGGCAAGTCCGGAAACCTGCTCTGTAACTCAATAGCCAATTGCCACTCAGGAATATTTCGATATTTTGATTTTTCATAGGTGGAAAATCCTCTGTGGATTACCCCTAGCTTTTTTATGTTGGCGGTATAGAGGCGTTCCACAGCCCCCAACCACAAGGAAAGATCAGGATTGACCGGATTCTTTATCAAAACAATCTTATCCGTTCCCTCCAAGGAATCGGCAATCTCCTGGACTATAAAAGGGCTAACCGTAGAACGTGCACCGATCCACAACAAATCGATATCGTGCTCCAAGGCCAGCTCCACGTGGTTCCGGTTGGCGACTTCCGTAGCGGTTTTTAATCCGGTCTCCTCCTTTACCTTCTGCAACCATTTTAGCCCCAGTGCCCCGACCCCTTCAAAATTTCCCGGACGGGTACGTGGTTTCCAAATTCCCGCACGGTAGTAGTTCACGTCCGTGTCCTTTAAATCGTGGGCAATCCGCATTACCTGCTCCTCCGTTTCCGCACTACACGGTCCGGCAATTACAAGTGGGTGGGGCAATTGCATATCATCCAACCATTTCCTTAATTCCTTGGTATTCTCCATTTTTACTATTTGTTAAGTGGTATTCCTTTTAAGATTTCCTTTATTTTGTTGGTGTTGTCCATTTCCTTATAGATGCCCTTGTAATCCTGTGCCGAAAGCAAGGCTTTGAACGTTTCTAGGTTTTGGATATAATCCTCCAATATTTCCATTACATTATCCCGGTTCTGTTCAAAAATTGGGGTCCACATGGCAGGTGAACTCTTGGCCAAACGCACCGTACTTTCAAATCCACTACCTGCCATATCGAAAATGTCCTTCTCGTTTTTCTCTTTTTCAATAACGGTCTTCCCTAACATAAACGAGCTGATATGCGACAAATGGGATACAAAGGCGATATGACGATCATGGTCTTTTGGGTGCATGTAGCGAATTTGCATCCCCATTTCCTGAAATAGGTCCAGTGCCCGTCGTTGTAATTTGAAAGCCGTTTTCTCTATTTCACAGATAATGTTGGTCTTTTTATGGTACAAGCCTTCGATCGCCGCAGAAGGACCCGAGAATTCGGTACCTGCTATAGGGTGGCATGCCAGGAAATTCCTCCGTTTCGGATGGTTCTCCAATGTCTCGCATATCAGGCTCTTCGTGGAACCGCCGTCAAAAACCAGACAATCATCGTTCACCGCATCCAAAATTTGTGGCAATTCCTTCACCAAACCGTCTACTGGAATGCTGGCGATGACCATATCGGCATTGGACAATTCCTTATATCCGGATTTCACATCGATAATTCCCAAGGCCAAGGCTTCGTCCAAGTGGGAACTATTGGTGTCCACGCCGTATATCTTGGAATCGGGACGTAACTTTTTTATATCCTTTGCAAAGGAACCCCCAATTAAACCGATACCGATGACGAATATGTTCATTTTCTAGACCTTAGATACTTGCTTCTATATATTCTATCTATTTTAATTTCAAATTTCTATACTTCAAAACGTTGTATGGCCTCCCGGATCTTATCCCTACTTACACAAAGTGAAAAGCGGATATAACCTTCCCCATTGCTTCCAAAAATGGTTCCCGGGGCTATAAAAACATCCTTTTCATAGAGTACCTTATCGATAAACTCCTCGGAAGATGTACTTCCATCCGGCAATTTGGCCCAAACGAACATGCCGGCCGAATTTTTATCATAGGTGCATCCCAAACGGTCCGCGAGTTGAAATATCAATGTTTTTCTTTTGCGATAGACACTGTTCAGTTCATCGAACCATTCCCTTCCGCTATTCAATGCAGTAATGGCTCCCTGTTGAATACCATAGAACATGCCCGAGTCCATATTGCTTTTTACCTTAAGGACGTTGTTGATCTTGTCCGATCCCCCCAGAAGCATGCCCACGCGCCACCCGGCCATATTGAACGTTTTGCTTAAGGAATTGAGCTCCACGGCAACGTCTTTTGCCTCGGCTATTTCCAAAATGCTATGGGGCTGCTGATTTAATACAAAGCTATAGGGGTTATCATTCACCAGCAGTATCTCGTGCCGCTTTGCAAAGTTTACCAATCGTTCGAAAAGTTCCTTATGGCCTTTGGCCCCAGTGGGCATATGCGGGTAGTTCACCCACATTAGCTTGGTATTTGACAGGTCCTCCTGCTCCAGCTTTTCCAAATCGGGAAACCAGTCGCCCTTTTCCGTTAGGTCATAGTACACCGGACGGGCATTGACCAATTTGGTAACTGCGGTATAGGTAGGATAGCCAGGGTTGGGAATAAGTACCTGGTCCCCTTCGTTCAAATAGGCCATGGAAAGATGCATAATACCTTCCTTACTACCCATTAGAGGCAAAACTTCCGTGGCGGAATCCAAAATTACCCCAAAATGCTGCTGATAAAAATCCGCAATGGCTTTACGCAGTTCTGGAAGTCCTTGGTAGCTTTGGTATTGATGCGCCTTCTCGTTGGACATCGCCTTGGCTATGGTCTCCAAAACCTTGGGATGTGGCGGCCTATCCGGGCTTCCTATGGCCATATTGATTATCGGTTTGCCCGCGGCCATGAGTTGGCGTACCTCCCTTAACTTTTTGGAGAAGTAATATTCCTCAACAGTATGTAACCGGTCCGCCGTGTGTATCATAATCGGCCATTTTTGTATTCCCCAATAACCTTAAAGTTCTCGGACATGATCTCCAAAAGTGATTTGGCCTTGGCAAAATTATCATATTGTTCAAAAGTAACGTCCACAAAAAAGGCATATTTCCAAGGGGTTTCGATTATGGGCAACGACTGAATTTTGGTCAAATTCAGATTACAATCGCTCATCACATTGAGCACCGTTGCCAAACTGCCTCTTTTATGATCGGTCTCAAATCGAAGGGAAGCCTTGTTGATCTCCTTCTTGGGCAATTCTTTGTTCTTGGTTTTAACGATGATAAAACGGGTTGCATTATTTTTAATGGTCTGGATGTCCTTGGCAAGTATCTCAAGATCGTACAACTCTGCGGATACCTTAGGCGCTATAGCGGCTATTCCCTTTAGTCCATGAGATTGGATCTGTTTGGCCGTCTCTGCGGTATCCACGTCCTCTACCATTTTGATATGGGGTTGGGTCTTTAAAAATTCCCTACACTGCAACAGGGCCATGGGGTGGGTGCGTACTTCGGTAATATCGTCGATATGTTGTCCTTTCAATGCCATTAAATGGTGATGGATGTTCAGATAATGCTCTCCGATAATGTGTAGCCCATTGTCATACACCAAGGCATAATTGGGGATAATGGATCCGGCGATTGAATTCTCTATGGCCATAACCCCCTTATCGGCCGAACCATCCAACAAACAATCCACCAATCCGTGAAAGGACAGGCACTCCACCAAATTCACTTTGTCATCAAAATACTCATTGACAACTTGGTGATGGTTGGACCCCTTTATTCCCTGTATGGCAATTTTTAAACCCATGATCAGCTGTTTGAAAACTTAACGGACCTGTCCAAGGCTTTTCTTATTTTCATGAAAATCGGGAAATAAAAAAGTCCCGTTTTTCACGGGACTTCATACTATATTTTTTTTACAATACATTACAACAGTCCCATGCCTCTCTTAAAAAAGAAGTAAAAATAAAAACTGTTCCAAAAATATTGCTTTGTCATTTTCTTTTAAAACTTCGGCTAAAGTACTAATTAAATTTAAAAATCAGGTTTTGGCCCATGCTTTTTTTGATTTTCTAAAAAATAACGGTAATCCTTACTCATTTATTTTTTAATATTCCAATTTCCTAAGAATTGTGCACCAAATTCGGATAGAAGAAAGAGGGAAAAACCCGCTCATTTTCAGCCCGATTTCACCATTCCCAAACAAAAGGGATGGCTTCGATAGGGCCCAAAACAATCAGGGTAGTTCACCAATTAACCTTCGTTAACCATTTGTCGTTTTGGTATTTGCCCTATTTTTGATAAAAATTATGTTGGCCCATGTCCATTACCGTAAACCGTATTAGTAAATCATTTGGAAACCAAAAGGCCTTGGATGCTATTTCCTTTCATATAAAAAAGGGGGAAATTGTAGGTTTTTTGGGCCCAAACGGCGCCGGCAAGTCGACTTTGATGAAGATCCTGACCACCTACTACCGGTCCGATGAGGGTGAGGCCATGGTCAATGATTTTGATGTGCGCACCGATACGAGATCCGTCCAAAGGAATGTCGGATACTTACCTGAACATAACCCCCTCTATTTGGAACTTTACGTGAGGGAATACTTGGAATTCAATGCTCAGGTCTACGGAGTCGGCAAAAATCGGATAAACGAAATCATAACCTTAACCGGACTCTTACCCGAGGTCCACAAAAAGATAGGGCAACTTTCTAAGGGATACCGGCAACGCGTAGGGCTGGCAGCGGCCCTCCTTCATGACCCCGATGTTCTTATCTTGGATGAACCAACAACCGGATTGGATCCCAATCAACTGCTTGAAATTCGAAAACTTATCCGGGAAATCGGCAAGGAAAAGACCATATTGCTATCTACCCATATTATGAAAGAGGTTGAAGCCGTTTGTGAACGCGTGTTGATCATTAACAAGGGAGTTCTGGTGGCGGACAAAAAATTAAAGGACCTGCGGGAAACGGAGGAGCAGGTCATTGAAGTAGAATTCGATTATCGCGTGGAAGAGGCTTTCCTTCAAAAGCTTCCCTATGTTTCCCAGGTTAAAAACACTGGAGGCTTTCTTTATGAAGTCACCTTTAATACGGCCAAGGATATGCGCCCGGCTATTTTTGATTTTGCGCATGATAACCAGCTCAAAACCCTACAGCTAAGCCGAAAGAACAAGAACCTGGAAAGCCTATTTACGGAACTTACCACTTAAATCCACCACATCTCCGAATCCAAACCTTTTAAACCTTTAGAATTTCAGCGCCAGTCCGATGCCATTTTCATTGCTGGTGGGGGCCAAATACAAAGACGTTTTTTTACCAAGACTGTCATTGTATTCCAAAATCGCCATCTTTTTGTTCTTGGTGGCACTATGGAAAAAAATGGAACTGATGATTCCTGTACCCGCTACAGCTATAATTGGTCCGGTCAACGGTTCGTTATCATCCAAATTGGAAAGCAACCAGATGGCCGAACCAAAATTAGCGGCACCTGCTATCAAAGCACCTAGCATATTTTTTTTGGATTTTTGCCAGTACAATGCGGAGGACTGGTTCTCCTTCATAATGGCGTCGATTTCCTTCCAAGTTAGCGGTTCCTTGTCCTGATAGAACTTTTCGCCCCACATACCGGAGAAGGAAGTGATTTCCTGGGCACTAAGGGTGGTTGCAAATAGGCTTAAAACAAATAGCGATAAGGTTAGTTGAACTTTTCTCATTTCTTTTTTGTTTAAAGCTAGTTATAATTTATTAAACAAAAAATGAATTAACCTGGATCTAACAAATCCTGAAACCTATTTACATAATTATTGAACTCCAATAATTCATTTTGGTGGATTTCATTGTCCCCATTTTGCCCAAGGATATCGGTAAGTCTTTGATAGGCCTGTAAATCCGTGAGTATTTGTTCCAAATAATGCTGTTTTTCCCTTGAAGGTAATTCCATGTAATACTTCAACCTTTCCCTGTAAACCCGTTTTAATTGGCCGTATAGTTTTTGGGCCTTTTGGGTTTCCCCCACCTTGTAGTACCCATCCAAAAATGGTTCTACAAAGGTATAATACCCAAAATGTTCCACAGGAATATGGTTTACGGCCAAATCGATAATTTCCTTGGCCTTTTCCAATTTGTCCTCGTCCAGTAGCTTTTCCAACAAACGTGCGAGCACGATACGGTGGGTGACGCCAAATTGTTTGCGGGTCTGGGGATCATGATAGATATCCGGGTTTCCCGAATTGCCCCATTCCCATTTTTTAATAAGGGTATACTGCAGTTCCGAATCTATTCGACCCTTATCGAACTTGTTCCCATTTTCCGTCCTTATGGGCACCAATTTGTAGACCAATCCGTCCAACTGAAGATAGTTGCTCATCCATAGGTACTCTTCTTCATCAAAACTTCCTCCTGAAAAATAAATGGGTCGCTCCCAATCATTGTTGGCCAAAATATCCAACATGATCAAATTGCTTTTTCGAATGCCGGTTTCCGGAAGATCGATGTCTATAAAGTCCACTATACGGGAAGCGTCCTTTAATCCCACCAATCCCGTATCCAATACTCTTTTCTTGTTTACGGGAACGCGTATTTTATTCGTGGGATAATATACGGCATCCAGATACCCCTCTGAATAATCACTGATGTCCCTTCCCTGTTTTATGAGCAAATCCTTTACCTTGGTCCGAGGATGGTCGCTGGCTACCCATTTTAGAAAATCCTTAATGAGCCATCTTTTGTCAGTTATTGGGGCAAAATATAATACTTCCCGAGAACCGTAGGTATAATTTTCGTGGGTAAGTTGAGAAGGAATAGGATCACTTTCATAAGCTTTACGCTTCATCTGATCGATATACCATGAGAAATTCAAATATCCGGATATAATCGTTCGCGTGTCCGTACGATAGTGCTCTATTTCTTGGGCATACCAAAGTGGAAAAGTGTCCATATCCCCTATCGTAAACAATATAGATCCTGCATTTTCCTGTGTGGAATCCAAGTAGGTCTTTGCCATGGCCAGGGCCGTGTACCGATTGGAACGATCATGATCGTTCCAGTTCTGCTGGGCCATGAGTAAGGGAACCCCCATAAAACAAAAACCGAGGACCATATACAGGCCCATTTTGGGTCGGATAAGCTTGCTAACTTCTTCAAAAAGCCCATAAACACCAAGGCCGATCCAAATAGCATAAACGTAGAAAGACCCTACGAGTGAATAATCACGCTCCCGAGGCTGAAAAATGGGGGGATTGGTATAAAATTGTATGGCAATTCCCGTGAAGATAAAAAAAACGAACAAGACCCAAAACTGCTTGGGATTCTTTGAGATTTGGGACACCAAGCCAATCAACCCCAAAATAAGCGGTAAAAAGAAATAGGTGTTTCGGCCCTTATTATTTGTAAACTCCGAAGGCAAGTTTTCTTGACTTCCCAAACGTAGGCCATCTATTATTTTGATTCCACTAAGCCACTCTCCATTGCGATCAAATCGACCTTGTTCATCGTTCTGCTTTCCCACAAAATTCCACATAAAATAACGCCAATACATATAGCCAAACTGAAAATGAAATAAATATCTGATGTTTTGCCATAGAGATGGAGGTTTTACCGTAATCCACTCGTTCATTTCCCTAAGAAAACGCAAATATTGATTGGCGGCTATGGCCCCATTGGCATACTTCACCTGAAAATCCCGGATAATATCTTGTAATTCAACATTGTTTTGGAACTCAGGTTTTATGGTAAAATCCAATACGCCATAGTACCGCATATAATTTTCAGCATGCTGTTGGCTCCACATTCGAGGAAAAAAACCGCTGTGCGTTGCACTGGAACCCACTGAGGCGCCTTTGTAACGATTCACGATCTCATATTTCCGAAGTTTGTCATTTCGTTCATATTTGGGCAAGTCGTCCTTTGGGGGGTGATCATCCGCAAACATATCGGAATAATACGCACCATAAAATGGGCTATCCGTGCTCGGATATTGCTCCCTATTGTAATAGGCCAATAAGGAACGGGCATCCGAAGGATCGTTCTCATTGATGACCACGCCTGCATTTGCCCTAATGGGCAATAGCAACCAGGAAGAAAATCCAAGTACCAGAAAAAGAACGGATAGGATCCCTGTGTTCACCGCCCGATAACCCCTGCTTTGTGTATATCTCAATGCCAGATAAAAAAAGAGTGCCAAAAGAATCCCCATAGCAATACTACCAGAGTTAAAAGGCAATCCCAGTGAATTGACAAAGAACACCTCACTCCATCCGAATAGTTTTAACGTATAGGTCAAAGAGACCTTAAAAATCAATAGCAAGACAGTCACCGCCAAAATATTGGACGCGACAAAATTTTTAACCGTAATAACCTTATATCGCTCAAAGCAATACAGTAGCACGATGGATGGAATGGCCAAAAAACCCATGAATTGAATTCCGAATGTAAGGCCGGTTACAAATGCTATTAGAATAAGCCACCTGTTACCCCTTGGGGTATGCATATTATCCGTCCATTTTATTCCCAACCATAACAACAGGGCCATAATTAGACTCGCCATGGAATAGACCTCGGTTTCGGTAGCATTGAACCAAAAACTATCCGAAAAAGTAAAGGCCATAGATCCGACAACTCCAGAACCCAAAATGCCTATACCCTGGTCACGGGAACTGACGCCCCGGCGGAACCCCAACTTTTGGGCTAGGTGGGTAATGGTCCAAAAGAGAAAAAGGATAGTAAATGCGCTGGACACTACGGATACATAATTGACCATTAGGGCCACTTGACCGGGAGCTGAAGCAAATAATGCAAAAAAGGACCCTATCATCTGTAAGAAGGGTGCTCCGGGAGGGTGGGCAATTTGTAATTTGGCGGAGGTGGCCACATATTCACCAGAGTCCCAAAAGCTTACCGTAGGCTCAACAGTAAGTCCATAAACCACAAGTGCCACACTAAAAACAGTCCAACCCAGTAAGACGTTCCAGGTTTCAAATTGCTTTATAGTCATCTAAAAGTTTCCTGCAAAGAACTTTTAGATACGGATAAAATAATGTTATGTGCAGTGGGAATTTGGTACTAGTACCCGTGCTAATTTTCTAGTTTTTGAAACAACTCCTCACGACTGGATACGTGTAACTTACTGTATATATTGGTGATATGTGTTTTTACGGTGCTCAGACTGATGAAAAGTTCATTGGCAATTTCCTTATTGCTCTTGCCTTGTAAAATCAAGCCCTGTATATTTCTTTCCTGTCTGCTTAAATCTATCTTTGGCAAATTGTTCCTTTTACGTCGCATCCAGAGAAAAACGAGTATCAACCCAATAATTACAACTCCCAGCGAACCGATTACCCACTTACTGGCCCTATATTTGCTTTCGATAACCGCTGTGGTCAAAAAGGCCAGTTTATTCTCCAGAAAAAGGTATTCTGAGCGATTGATATCACTTTTTTTGAGCTTGTTAAGAAGCCCTAAGTAGTAATCAGGGTTTTGGGATATATCCAGCTCCAGAAGATTTTTGTTCTCCAAGATTTTGATTGCAAGTAATTTTACCTTCAATATCTTAATTGAATCACGTGCGTAATCCCTAAATCCGGAGGCTTGCTTATCCTGAGTGGGTTTTGTGGCGTTTAATAGTATTTCGAAATCCCTCAATTTCCTCCATTCCTCCATTTCGAGATGATCGTAAGCATCTACAGTTTGTAGTATAGGGTTGTCCAAATATTTAGTATCCGTTTGGGCTTGCAAATTCATCGATACCCAAACTCCTAAAACTGTACCAAATACAACTAATAATCTCAATCGCTTCATTGATTTGCCTAAATTTCTATAAAATTCGGGAGGCATGCAAGTTCAACATAATGTCCACTACCTCATCCAACGCTTCCTGAACCTTGGGGTCGGTGCAATTGATCAAGATGGCAAACACCATCTGTACATCTGGATAAACAAAGAAATTGGAATACCCGCCAACCCCATTGCCAACATGGCCATAAAAAGGCCTACCCTTCTTATCCTCGCTAACCTCCCAGCCTAAGCCATAATAGGTAGACCTACCATTGACCTTGCCAGAGGTTAAAAATGGAGATACTTCTTCCTTGTCAAGGACCTTGTTTTCCAAATACGCTTGACCGAGCTTGGCAATATCCCATGTAGTGGACAGGTAGCCACCTCCTGCCATTTTGTAATAGTTGTTCACCGGAATGGACTTTCGAAAGCCATGTCGATTTTTCGTATAGTATTGTGCTATTCTAGGGCGAAAGGCTTCTGAATTCCCATTAATGCTCCAAAAATGGTGGTCCACGGGATATTCCGCTAAAGTGTGGCCCATTTGCAAGGGCACCAACACTTTTTGATGAACATAATCCTCAAAGGCCATACCGCTTGCCTCTTGCATTGCCAGTGAAATCAATACCCAGTCGTAACTGTTATACCGATAATCTGTTCCTGGACGAAAAAGCAGGTCATCGTTTTTAAAAATCGTAATCCCATCCTTGATGGAGTAGGGTTCATTAAGCCCATATTCCTTACCCCGATATCCTCGAATGCCAGCGGTATGACCCGCCAACTGACGAATGGTGAAATCCCATTGTTTTCTGGGAAAGTAGGGTACATACTTATAAAATGAAGTATCCAAATCTATGATACCTTCCCTGACCATGTGTGCCAAAGCCGTTGCGGCAATCGGTTTGGACACACTAGCAATTCGGAACATGGTGTTTTTGGGAACTACACGGATGCGCGCTTCCAAATCGGCAAACCCATACCCCTTTTGAAGCCATACCTTCCCCTCCTTTAAAACCGTAATTGAAATTCCAGGCACCCTTCCTTCATTGACCAATGCGGCCAAAATGGCATCCGCTCGGCTAAGAACATCCAATTTCCCGGCAGTACCAATAATTTTTTTTCGGGAAATTAAGTTTTTGAAAAAAGTACGGACTGGGTTCATGGGCCCGTATTAAAAATGAGCCGACCGTTAAAAATTTCCTCAATATTTACCTCCGAAGGCCGATTGAGACTAATAACATCTCCCGTTCCACGAATTATACCCGTTAAGGATTGTAGTGGGTTAACGAACATGTCATTGGACCCTCTATGGCTTACGTTGACATTTTCCGCAAGCAACCCTTCCGCCTCGATTCGGGAATCCCCTGCAGCTATGGTAAGATTTAAGTTCTGCGTTCTTCCCCTTAACTTAAAATATGCAATACCATTAACAACGACTCTTAGTCTCTCCGAATCCACCTCCAGGTCGAATGAACCATCGGTAGTCTCCGCCTCGGGGTTGACGAAACTTTCCGATAGTAGGGTCAGATCGGGATAGGCAAGTACCCCTTCACTCCGAATGAGAAAACCGGTACTGCTCCGAACTTCAGTGATATTGGGCGATGTAATATAGACCGTAGTCAACCCGTACTCCCGAAAAAGATTGCAGCCATTCCCATTACGTAACACCAATCGATCGCCTTCCATTGTTGCCGTCACCTCATCGAGAAGGAATTCTCCCGTCTCTATTTCTACTTTTTGAACATCGCCCTGCCGTATTACCAAGTTGATGTTTTCAAAAACCGTCACCTTGGAAAATTCGGGTACGGACACCTCTTCTCGAACGGTACCACCGGCCCCTTGAAAACAGTCCGGTGCGTTCTCGGATTGGCAAGCCCATTGGAACGTCAAAAATGACCCTACCAATAACGACCGCAAATAACATTTTGCATGTTCCAAAATTCCTAGATGGCGAATTCCAAGTTCCAAGTCTTTCTTTTTACTTCAGCTTATTTTTAACTGCACTTTTTACAATCGCACCCCAACACCAAACTCCAAAGCTTCAGCTTTGGCCCCATGGGATTTTAAAGTCAATGCTCCGAATATCTTTTTGCCAAAATAGCGTTTTAAGCCGATTCTATTGTACATACGCCCTTCAAAATCAAAGGGATAGTAAAAATAATATCCCAATTGGGTGATAAGGGACATCTTATTGATAAACAATTCGTGCCCTACAAACAATCCCGCCCTTTTATAATCCGTATCCGCGGCAACGTCCATTTCTGGAAAGGAAGTGCTCTGAAAGCGGATCAATTCCTTTAGAAAATTGGAAAAGAAAATGTCCGCGCCCAATTGGATGGCGCTCTTTCTTCCCAGCCGTTTATCGGCATAGCCCGAAACGATAAAAAATCCATATTGCCCTAAATCGATTACATCACTTTCGTTAATTCCTGCACGTAATGCGATGTTGTAGCGGACAGGCTCGCTCACCTTTTCCCTCTCCCTCCGCACATATTCCAAAGGTTCTCCATCTCCCATAGTATATACCAAGCCAGCATTGAATGCCATGGTATTGGTGGAGGTATTGGGCGCCTTAAAGTTGGCGTTGGAATAGTGCACCAATGAAATTCCCACTTTAAGACCCAAATTCTTGAGTAGATTTTCTTTGTGATAGTTGATCATTAAATAAGTAGAACTCAACAAATGGGATCCATAGGCATTGTTTCTAAAATTTTGATTTTTGTCATAAGGATTGGTATTGTAGGCAATACCCTGCCCTATTCGGAATTGCATTTTCCTCTTAAAAAAATAAAAATTGTAATGTGCATAGAGACCAAAATTCTCACCTAAAGTTCCATTATTCATGTTCTGATAAACAAAGGAATAACCGAGATCTGGATAATTGTACAATTGTTCCCATTCCTTAGCACCAAAAGTCTTGCGATTGTACCCCAGAATGAATCCTGCGGGATGCGCCGTAATTAAATGGGTTATATTGGGGTTATGCAGGAGAATGGAACCGTAAAAGGGACTCAAGTCCAAAGTGAACCTATTAGCTTCATCTGGTTTCTGGGCTATGGAAAATGACGCTAAAAAAAGAAAAATGGGGAGTAACCTACGGTTCATGGAAAGCAAAGGTAAGTACGAAATAGGAAATACGAAATCGGAATCAGCAAATTGGATGTCCATGCAACTGCTGATAATCCTATAATCACACCTGCCCAAATAAAAGAACCAGGGACAAAATACGGATGGCTAAACGTTCAACTTATTCCCTTTATAGCGGGGGACATAACGATTCCCATCTAACATCTAACATCTAACATCTAACATCTAACATCTAACATCTAACATCTAACAAAACTAGAACACTGCTTTGGCAATTGCCTTGATATTGTCGGACTTGCCCATGGAGTAATAATGCAAAACGGGTACTCCTGCCTCTTTTAGTTCCTTGGATTGTGCAATGGTCCATTCTATTCCTACTTGACGTACTGCTTTGTTGTCCTTACAGGCCTCCACGGCCTCAATAAGGTCCTGGGGCAGATCAATGCGGAATATTTGCGGTAAAAGTTGCAAATGTCGTTTAACGGCTATGGGTTTTATTCCCGGGATTATGGGAACTTCTATGCCTATCGCCCTGGCTTCTTTTATGAACTCAAAATATTTTGTGTTATCAAAGAACATCTGGGTTACGACATAATCGGCTCCGGCATCTACCTTTTCCTTTAAGCGCCTTAAGTCGGATTGCAAGGAGGGCGCTTCCAAATGCTTTTCCGGATAGCCGGCCACCCCAATACAGAAATCGGCGCAATTATCGGTTTCCACCACTTCATGGAGGTACTCTCCACAATTCAGGTTCTGAATTTGGGTAATCAAATCAATAGCGTAAGGATGACCTCCCTTCGTAGGGGAAAAGTACTTTTCCTCTTTCATGGCATCCCCACGAAGCGCCATAACGTTATCTATCCCCAAGTAGTGACAGTCCACCAAGAGATACTCGGTTTCCTCCTTGGTAAACCCTCCACAGAGCACATGGGGTACCGTATCCACATCATATTTGTGCTTTATGGATGCACATATACCCACCGTACCCGGCCGCATACGGGTAAGCTTTTTGTCCAGCAGTCCGTCCCGGTCTATGTACACGTATTCCTCCCTGGAGGTAGTTACATCAATAAATGGCGGATGAAACTCCATCAATGGATCGATATTTCTATACAGTTCATCAATGCTCCTACCTTTTACCGGGGGTATGATCTCGAAGGAAAACAAGGTTTTACCTTTTGCCTTTTTAATATGGTCGGTTACTTTCATTTTGTTTTGTCATCGTTCTTGGCCTGCTTCCCAAATATTGTTGTTGGTTAAGCCTAGATTATTGTGTTACATTTTAAATTAATCGGTTGCTATGTTCGGGGCGAGCCACTTGCCCGCCTCCTCCTTGGAAATGCCTTTTCTATCCGCAAAATCGCTGACCTGATCCTCTTTTATTTTTCCCAGTCCAAAATACCTGGCCTCTGGATTACCGAAATAGTATCCGCTTACCGAGGCGGCAGGCCACATGGCCAAACTTTCGGTAAGCTTGACCCCAATATTTTTTTCAACTTCAAGCATTTCCCAAATGGTCAATTTCTCCAAATGATCTGGACAAGCCGGATAACCTGGTGCCGGACGTATGCCTTTATAGGATTCCTTGATCAATTCCTCATTGCTCAAATCCTCATTTTGGGCATAACCCCAATAGCGGGTCCGTACCTCTTTATGTAGGTATTCGGCATAAGACTCTGCAAAACGATCCGCCAAAGCCTTCACCATAATGGAGTTATAGTCATCATGTTTCTCTTCATAGGCAGCCGCCAATTCCGAGGTTCCAAAACCTGTGCTCACACAGAAACAACCCATATAGTCTTGTTTGCCAGATTCTTTTGGGGCGATGAAATCAGATAAAGCGAAATTGGGTACACCCTGCCGTTTTTTTAGTTGTTGGCGCAAGGTCCTAAAAATATAGGTCCCATTTTCAGCGATCACTTCAATGTCGTCCGTACCAATGGTGTTTGCCGGAAACAATCCAAAAATCGCCTTGGCCGTAAGCAATTTTTTGTCTATGATTTCCTTTAACATCTCCCGGGCATCATCGAATAATTCACTAGCCTGCTCCCCTACGACATCGTCTTTAAGGATATCCGGGTATTTTCCATGCAGGTCCCAACTTCGGAAAAAAGGTGTCCAGTCGATAAAATCCACCAAAACGGACAAATCCAAATTCTCAATAAGATGGATGCCCAAATGTTTGGGCGCAATCAATTCCGTCTCGGACCAATTGATTTGAAACTTGTTATTTTGGGCCTCTTTTAAGCTCAGATACTCCTTTTGCTTGGTGCGTTTCAGAAACTTGTCCCTGAATTCTTCATAATCCTCCTTAATTCCTTTCTTGTAGGTCTCCGAAGTTTCCTTCTGCAACAAATCTCCCACCACGGTAACAGCACGTGAGGCGTCATTGACATGTACCACCGCATTTTGGTATTGTGGATCTATTTTGACCGCCGTATGTGCTTTGCTTGTGGTAGCACCACCAATCAATAAGGGAACCTTAAATTGCTGTCGTTCCATTTCTTTGGCAAGATGTACCATTTCGTCCAAGGAGGGGGTAATTAGGCCACTTAATCCGATTACGTCCACCTTTTCCTCTATTGCCGTCTGAATTATTTTCTCTGGTGGTACCATAACGCCTAAATCCACTATCTCATAGTTATTACAGGCCAATACTACACTTACAATATTTTTTCCGATATCATGTACATCACCTTTCACCGTGGCCATCAAGATTTTTCCGGCGGAATTGGAATCCCCCATTTGCGGGTTCTTCAATTTCTCCTCTTCAATAAAAGGAAGTAAATAGGCAACGGCCTTTTTCATGACCCGTGCGGATTTCACCACCTGCGGTAGGAACATCTTTCCACTACCGAAAAGATCGCCTACAACGTTCATCCCAGTCATTAAATGACCTTCTATTACCTCAATAGGCTTGTCAACACTTTGCCGGGCCTCTTCCACATCGACTTCAATATATTGGTCTATTCCCTTGACCAAGGCCCGTGTTATCCTTTCTTGCAAAGGTTCTTCCCGCCAGGACAGATCTACTTTGTTTTCCTTGGCCTTGCCTACAACAGTTTCCGCAAAATCCAGCAAACGCTCCGTGGCATCCTCCCTACGGTTGAGAATAACATCTTCCACATATTCCAACAAATCTTTGGGAATATCGTCATAGACCTCTAGCAGGGTCGGGTTAACAATCCCCATGTTCATCCCGGATTTTATGGCATGGTACAGGAATACGGAATGCATGGCCTCCCTTACGGGATTGTTGCCCCGGAAGGAAAATGAAACGTTGCTCACCCCTCCACTTACACTGCAATGGGGAAGGTTTTCCCGGACCCATTGGGTCGCCTCTATAAAATCCAGGGCATTGCGCTTGTGTTCGTCCATCCCTGTGGCAACGGGAAAAATATTGAGGTCAAAGATGATATCCTCAGGTGGAAATCCCACCTCATTTACCAAAATATCATAAGAACGCTTGGAAATCTCGATTCTGCGGTCATAGTTGTCCGCTTGTCCCACCTCATCAAAGGCCATAACAATTACGGCCGCTCCGTATCGCTTTATTAATTTAGCGTGCCGAATAAATTCCTCCTCACCTTCCTTTAAACTAATGGAATTGACCACGCACTTGCCTTGAACCACCTGTAATGCAGCTTCTATGATATCCCACTTGGAGCTATCGATCATGATGGGTACACGGGCAATATCGGGTTCGGCAACAATCAGGTTGAGAAACTTTACCATAGCTTCCTTCCCATCGATAAGACCGTCATCCATATTGATGTCTATAATCTGGGCGCCACCTTCCACCTGGTGCCGGGCCACATCAAGGGCCTCTTCGTACTTTTCTTCTTTGATCAATCGAAGAAATTTCTTGGAACCGGCCACGTTGGTGCGCTCGCCGACATTAATGAAATTACTCTCCGGGGTTACAACCAAGGGTTCCAATCCGGATAGTTTAAGATATTTTGGTTTTGTTTCGCTCATGAATAATAATGCACTACTTCCGGAAAAGATTCATAAAAATGATTTAAAATATTCTTCTGCTCCCGGTATTCCGAAAATTGTCTGAAACCTACTTCATAATTCTGAATTGTTTCCCAGTTCACCGATAAAATATATTGACATTCCTTTTCAACACACATCTTAGGCTTATAATTGTAATCATTCTTTGTTTTGATAATTATTGAAGAGGCTAGGACAAAACTCCATTTAAATTCTTTCATCGACCCTGCTTTGCATTCAAAACCCCAACTTGTAAAATCATACCGTTATAGATTCTTTCTTCCGTTTTCTAGGTCCATATTGTTTTACTAATTCTGCAATCGCCGATATATGCTCCGGAGTGGTCCCACAACATCCGCCAACAATATTAACCAGTCCTTTTTCCACATATTCCTTTATCTGGGCGGCCATTTGTTCCGGGGATTCATCGTATTCCCCAAAAGCATTGGGCAAGCCGGCATTGGGGTGTGCGGAAACAAAATGTTCTGTTTTACCCGAGACCACCTCAAGGTGTGGCACCAACTGATTGGCTCCTAAAGCACAGTTAAATCCGACCGATAAAATGGGAATATGGGAAATGGATATCAAAAATGCTTCTGCAGTTTGTCCTGACAAGGTTCTTCCGGAGGCATCCGTAATGGTTCCGCTCACCATAATGGGAACTTCTATTCCACGTTCTTCCTTTACTTCTTCTATGGCAAAAAGAGCGGCTTTGGCGTTCAACGTATCAAAAATGGTCTCCACCAATAATAAGTCAGCTCCACCATCCAACAAAGCCTCTATCTGTTCTTTATACGCAATGCGCAGTTCATCAAAGGATATGGCCCGAAATCCCGGATCGTTAACATCGGGGGACATACTGGCCGTTTTGTTTGTTGGACCAATGCTTCCGGCTACAAATCGAGGTTTATGTGGTTCAAGGGCAGTAAACTCCTGAGCCACTTTTTTCGCAATCTTGGCGGATTCGAAATTTAGCTCATAAACCAATTCTTCCATGTGGTAGTCCGCCATGGCGATAGTGGTTCCAGAAAAGGTATTGGTCTCTACGATATCAGCCCCTGCGGCAAAATATTTCCTATGGACTTCGGCAATAGCCTCGGGTTGTGTAATGGACAACAAATCGTTGTTTCCTTGTAGCGGAGATTCCCAATCCTTGAACCGTTCCCCACGAAAATCGGCCTCTGTAAATTTGTATCGCTGGAGCATGGTCCCCATGGCCCCATCCAATACCAGAATTCGTTCTTGAAGTATATCTTGAATTTTTTTCATAACAATGTTTGCACAATGCCAAAGGATTGCACGGATTTTAAATTAGCAAGGAAAGGTAATATTGGACAACTGTTTTGATCCATGTTATCTGCCACGTTTATTGAAGCGTGATAGAATGTAGCACCTTCTTTACAGGAAAGGGTTGCTAAGGTTTCACAGGGTCTAGTCCCTCCACCTTTCTTGATAACGATTTCAATTTTTTAATGAACTAGTACAAAGTAACGTCAAGGTACCCTGAAATGCAAGCTATCCAGAGTTTTTTTGCCGTAATCCCCAAACGAAAAACCCTCCAACAAATTTTGTTAAAGGGTCAGCAATTCAAATAAGAACAGAAAACGGATATTATAGTATGCTTTGGACTACCTCTTTTTTGGCTTCTTTTTTGGTTCCGTCAAATCCTTGTACTCCTCCTACGGTAGTGTACTTCATCACATATCGTTTATCCGGGTTGATAATCTGATACGCATATTGGCACATTACGGCAGCTTCATGGAAACCGGATAGAATGAGCTTTAATTTGCCTTCATAAGTGTTGACATCACCAATCGCGAAAACCCCGGGGATATTGGTCTGATAGTCCTTGGCATTATTTACCTTAATGGCGTTTTTCTCTATTTCCAAACCCCAATCACCAATGGGTCCTAGCTTGGGAGACAAACCAAATAGGGGAATAAAATAATCAGTCTCGACATAGGTTTCCCCTTTGGCGGAGTCATTATGCTTTATGACCACGGCTTCCAGATGTTCGTCACCATACAGTTTTTTGACCTCTGCTTCCGTAAAGAGTTTTATCTTTCCTAATTTGGCCAGTTCCGATGCTTTTTCAACGGAGTCCAGCGCACCCCTAAATTCGTTTCTTCGATGTACCAGGGAAACCTCAGCGGCCACATCAGCCAAGAAAATGGCCCAATCCAATGCGGAATCACCGCCACCGGCTATTACCACCTTCTTATTGCGGTAGACTTCCGGATCTTTGATTATATAGGCCACCCCTTTATCCTCAAAATCCCCAATATTTTCGATAGGAGGCTTTCGCGGCTCAAAGGAACCCAATCCTCCGGCTATGACCACAACGGGTGCCTGATGTTCGGTTCCCCTGTTGGTGGTGACGATAAATGATCCGTCTTCTTGGTTCACTAAAGTCTCAGCCCGTTCGCCAAGGGTAAATCCCGGGGCAAAAGGCTTGATTTGCTCCATGAGGTTATCCACCAATTGACCCGCCAATATTTCCGGGAAGGCTGGAATATCATAAATGGGCTTTTTGGGATATATCTCCGAGCATTGCCCACCGGGCTGCGGTAGTGCATCAATGATGTGGGTCTTCAATTTCAACAATCCGGCTTCAAATACCGTAAATAGTCCGGTAGGACCGGCACCTATAATTATAATGTCCGTTTTAATCATAGCTCTGAACTTAATTCGTGAATTTTCTTTTTAGCAATTTTTTTTATGGATTCCTTATGTTTAACCACCTCACCTATGATGATTATGGCCGGATTGGTCAATCCCTCTTCTTTGACTACATGGTTAATGTTGGCAATAGTGCCTATGCCTATTTTCTCATTTTCCCTTGTTCCGTTTTGTATGATGGCCACCGGGGTCTGTAATTTTCCTTCTTTTTCAAAAAGTGTAACTATTTCGGGTAATTTGGACATGCCCATGAGAATAACCACTGTGGCACTGGATTTAGCCGCCAAATAAACATCCTGGGATAATCGGTGCTCCTTGGTGGTTCCCGTAATTACCCAAAAGCTTTCAGCCGAATTTCGTTTGGTAACCGGTATATGTTGAGCTGCCGGAACGGAAATACAGGAAGAAATTCCTGGTACCATTTCCGTTGGGATTCCATGGTTTGCCGCATATTCCATTTCTTCGGCGCCGCGACCAAAGACAAAAGGGTCGCCTCCTTTTAAACGCACCACATGACCATGGGTCATTGCCCGATTAACGATCAACTCATTGATTTGTTCCTGCTGATAGGCATAACATCCCTTGCGTTTGCCCACAAAAATGTGTTCCGCATTTGGAGCATATGCCAACAGCTCCGTATTGACCAAGGCATCGTACAAGACCACATCTGCCCGACCTAAGGCCCTGATAGCCTTTAAGGTAATAAGTTCGGTATCCCCGGGACCTGCACCAACCACGGTTAGAAGGGGTCGTTTGTGCCCAAGGGAAGAGGGTGTCTCCTTCAACCTATTTAATATGTTATCCTTTAATGTCATTTCCCCATTATGCTTCGGCCAATTCCATTTCCCTAAACCGTTCAACAGATTTTAGAAATCCCTTGGCATCTTCTAAATACGCATGTGCAAAGGCCTCCGATGGTTCGTTTTGATTAAGTTGCAATACCAACTCCTCAAATCCTTTTCCCAAATCTATGCGTCCGGATGCTACGAATTTTTCATCAAAATCCTTGATGATACCGGAATGGGTATTTACCTTGGCATTCTCGGCTGTGAGCAGTGCCTTGGCCGAATTGACCATGGAAGCATACGAGTAATAAATGCTCGCCGCCCATTTTCCTGCTTCAAAAGTCTCTGTGGCATTTTGAATCTTTTCGTCGCTCTCAAAAAGCAAGGTCGCGACCAAATCGATGACTACCCCGGCACATTCCCCTACTCCAATGGCTTTTTTATAACGTTCCGATGTTCCCCAATCAATAAAATCCTCAGCAACAAGATTATCTATTTCGGATAAGGGTTTTAGAAAGTCATAGAAATATTTTTGCCCTTTATCGGCATAATAGTCCGCATAAGGAGCTTCTCCACCATGGGTGTTATAATCATCAAGAATCAGTCGCAAGGCTTCAGGTCCCCTTTTACTAGGAATCTTAATGACCTTATCGGCGAAACGCCCATTGCCATTACCGTCGTTACCTCCTCCCAATAGGACTTGTAAAGCGGGCGCGACCAATTTGTCCTTGGTACGGATGCTCATGCCCTGAAATCCTATATTGGCCATGTTATGCTGGCCGCAAGCATTCATACACCCACTAATTTTGATGACTACGTCGGGATTTTGAATATAGTCGGGATATTCTTTTTTAATTATTTTTTCCAACTCCTCCGCAATTCCCGTGCTACTTGCAATTCCTAAATTACAGGTATCTGTTCCCGGACATGCGGTGATATCCGCAGCTTTGTTGTAACCTGCCTCAGTAAATCCTAATTTTTCCAGCTCCATATAGAAAAATGGAATAGCTTCTTCCTTAACATAGGGTATGAGAATATTTTGCCGCAGCGACAAACGAATTTCACTTGCAGCATGGTTTTCTACCAAATCTGCCAATAATCTGGCCTTATCCGTATAAAAATCCCCCAGCAAAACCTTGATGCCTATGGCTACATAACCTTCTTGTTTTTGGGGCACCAAATTGGTGGATTTCCATCTTTCAAAAGCTGCTTGATTCTCAATAAACACTTCGGGTACCGGTTTTTCGGAAATTACGATTTTGGGATAGGACTCCGCATCAATAGGATAAGAAGTATGGGGTACCGCCTTTTGCTCGGCCTCCAACAATTGCTTAAATCCATCCAAGCCAATGTCCTTTAATAAAAACTTCATTCTTGCCTTGGCCCTACTTTTTCGTTCTCCATAGCGATCAAAAACCCGGATGACGCCATCCATAAGGGGAATAATTCTTTCCGCTGGAAGAAACTCGAACAACACATCACCATGTCTGGGTTGTGAGCCCAATCCACCCCCGATCAATACCTTAAAACCTCGGACACCTTCCTTCACTTTGGCAATAAAGCCCAAGTCGTGCATATAGGAAAGACCCGTATCGGCATCACTTGAGGAAAAGGAGACCTTAAACTTGCGCCCCATTTCCTGACCAATGGGGTTCCGGAGAAAATAGGCAAATAAGGCGTGCGCATAAGGCGAAACATCAAATGGTTCGTCCACATCTATACCGGCAGTTTCGCTTGCGGTTACATTCCGTACAGTATTCCCACAGGCCTCGCGTAAGGTGACATCGTCTCGTTCCAATTCCGCCCAAAGTTCCGGGGTACGTTCCAAATCCACATAATGGATCTGTATGTCCTGCCGGGTAGTGATATGCAATCGGCCTCTCGAATATTCGTCGGAAACATCGGATATTCTTCGCAATTGCTTAGACGTTACCTTTCCATAAGGTAATTTAATACGTACCATTTGAACCCCGGGTTGCCTTTGGCCATAGACTCCCCTAGCTAGACGGAGACTTCGGAATTTCTCCTCATCCATATTTCCTTCCTTGAATTCCCTGATCTTCTTTTCCAGTTCTATGATGTCCCTTTCAACCACGGGATTCTCTATTTCGGTTCTAAAGCTTTGCATATTTTTCGATTATGGTCCGTACTTCCGTTATGATGCCTTTGTTATTTATTTCTGTTTTTCCTATAGGATTTATAGGGATTAATGTCGCATTCGTTTCTATTTTTTAAATCACATCGTTCCCAATCTACCTTTGCCTATTTAATAAACCCTACTCCAGCGGTGTGATTGGTCCGGGTATCAATCAAAATGAACGAGCCATTGGTCCGATGGGCTTTAAAGGCATCGTAAAAAATAGGCTTGTTCAATCTAAACCTAACTTGGGCGATATCGTTCATTTCCAACGCATCCACCCCTTCTTCAATTCCGGAATAATCCGGCAGAATCTTATGTTCGATACTGTCCACCTTGGCCAATACCTTGTTTATGCCGTGCTGCACAATATATTTACCTCCGGCCCGAAGCCTTTCGGAATCCATCCAAGAAACGGTAGCGGTAAATTGCTTGTCAATGGTAGGTAAATCTCCAGTCTTTACCAGCATATCGCCCCTACTTACATTCACTTCATCCTCCAAGGTTATCGTAACCGAGGAACGCCTTGGAGCGGTATCATAGCTTTTATCATGAAAATAGATTGCCTTAATCCTGGATTTGGTCATTGAAGGCAAAACCACCACCTCATCGCCCACATTAAGCTCACCCCCATAAACCTTGCCAGCAAAGCCTCGAAAGTCGTGAAAATCGTCCGTTTTGGGCCGAATCACATATTGTACTGGAAATCTTGGTGTCCCGGTGTTATAAATATCCTGCAGATCCAATTCTTCCAGATGCTCCAAAAGCGTCTGTCCATTGTACCAGGGTGTATTATCCGATCGATTTACCACATTATCCCCTTTAAGGGCACTTACCGGAATAAAGGTTATTTTTTGATCTTCATAATCCCTTTTTTCCATCAATTGTTCAAAATCGGCCTTGATCTCATTATATCTTTCTTCTGAAAATTCCACCAAGTCCATTTTATTGATGGCGACGATCACATCTTTTACCCGAAGTAGGTTATTGATAAAGAAATGCCTGTTGGTCTGTTCTATGACTCCCTTCCGCGCATCGATGAGTATAATGGCCGCTTGGGAAGTGGAGGCTCCCGTAACCATGTTGCGTGTGTATTCCACATGGCCGGGCGTATCCGCTATAATATAGCTTTTAGAGGCGGTGGAGAAATAGATATGGGCCACATCTATGGTAATGCCCTGTTCCCGTTCCGCAACCAAGCCGTCTGTGGCCAAGGAGAAGTCCAGGTAGTCATATCCTTTTAATTTACTCGTTTTTTCAATGGCTTCCAACTTATCGTCCGTCAACGATTTGGTATCGTATAACAATCTTCCGATCAAGGTGCTTTTGCCATCATCGACGCTTCCTGCGGTTGCTATTTTTAGTACTTCCATTTCCTATTTCATGGTCGTTAATCTATAATCTCTGGTCTACCTTTTTCATCAGGAAAGATCCGGAGCGACTAACAACGGTGTTAAAAATATCCTTGTTGTTTTCTTTTTTCCATGGCCGCTTCGGATCTTTTATCATCTATGCGGGCGCCTCTCTCGGAAATCTTGGAATCCCGTATTTCCGCCACTACCTTATCAATGGTATCGGCATGGGACTCCACGGCAGCCGTACAACTCATATCGCCCACGGTTCTAAAACGCACCATGCGTTCCTCCACTGCTTCGTCCTCGGCCCGAAAAACGACCTCATCTTCGGCCGACCAAATGAGTCCATCCCTCAAAAAAGTATTTCTTTTATGTGCAAAATATATGGATGGAATCTCTATATTCTCCTTCTGGATATAACTCCAAACATCCAATTCAGTCCAATTGCTGATTGGAAAAATCCGAACATTTTGTCCCATTTCAATTTGTCCGTTGAGCATATCGAACAACTCCGGCCGCTGGTTTTTTTCGTCCCACTGTCCAAAATCGTCACGAACCGAAAAAATGCGTTCTTTGGCGCGCGCTTTCTCCTCGTCTCTTCGGGCACCACCAATACAAGCGTCGAACTTGAACTCCTCAATGGCATCCAAAAGTGTTGTGGTTTGTAAAATATTACGACTTGCATATTTACCCGTTTCCTCTACCACCTTACCTTGATCAATGGAATCTTGAACGTTACGTACAATAAGTTCTACGCCCAGTTCCTCGACTAGTCTATCACGAAATTCTATGGTTTCCGGAAAGTTATGGCCGGTATCTATATGCATAAGGGGAAAAGGAATCTTGGCAGGCCAAAAGGCCTTTTGGGCCAAGCGTACCAAGGTAATGGAATCCTTTCCTCCGGAAAAAAGCAGCACAGGTCTTTCAAATTGTGCGGCCACTTCCCTCATAATATATATGGCTTCATGCTCTAAAGCATTTGCGTTGGGTCGACTTTCATTTTCAACCATTCCTGCCACTTGTTTTTTTTCTAGTACTGTTTCCAAATTATTCTTTTTTACCATTTCCCGATGCTGTTCGAGGTATTTTTGGTTGATTTTTAGCTATGTATGTAATCCACATTCCCGGTTCTCCAAAACCTTGGTAGGATCAAAGTACTTATGTTCATTGGGTAGACCCCGTTCCTCAAGATAGACGTCAAGTTGGGCATCGCTCCAATAATAAAAAGGACTTACCTTCCATACGCCGTCCTTACTTAAACTTAATATATCCAAACTGTCCCGCAGCGCGGTTTGTCCTTTTCTCAAATTGGTAAACCATACATCTGGTCTATGTACTTGCATGGCCCTGCGGAAGGGTTCCAATTTCACTTGCTCGGTAAACTCCTGATGCTTGGGGTCATCGATTTGTGGAATACCCATAACCACATCCCGATATGCCGATGTTTGCTTGGGAACATACAAATCTATGTGTAGCCCCAATCTTGTAGTCAATTCCTCTGCGTGTTTATAGGTATTCGGCGTATTGTAACCCGTATCGCACCACACTACGGGAATGTTTGCCCTAATCTCCGTTACGGCATTGAGAATGACCACTTCATAGGGACGAAAATTGGTGGTTACCACAGGCCTTTGGGCATTTTTTAAAGCCCAGGAAATAATTTCCTCCGGGGGAATACCCTTAAATTGGACATTAAGATTTTTTATCTGATTTTGTGTAAAAGACATAAGCCCTAAAAGATTTATTTTCCCCAACCAATTCGATTCCAAATACGCTCATGGAAAAAATACAGAAACATTTTAGTAATAAAATCTATGGAAGCTATGGAGGCGGCCAAAACCACCTTGCCCGTTAATAGGTAAGACACCAATAGGGTGTCCAAAGTGCCTATAATACGCCAGCTTATGGCCTTGGCAATACTTCGGATCGGTTTCTCCGACTTTTTGTCCTCCTTGTAGTTGCTCTTGGAAGATTTCTTATCTAAAATCAGTTGGTCAGCTATCATGAATAAACAATTTACCGATTAGTCTAGTGTTTTAATAGGAATTCAAAAATAATACTATTTCCCTAACTATGACGTTAAAAGTTGCTAAATATTACTTTTACCCTATAGATTTAGTAGATTATTCGGTTTTTGGGCCAAACAATGATAATAATACGACTAAAATCCCGATGTTTTAAGAATATAGAATTACCCCGAAACAGGCCTGTCCGTTATGAAACAAGAATATCCTGTAGGGTATTATTGCGGTAGACCTCAAGATTCGCATCCCTGACCTGCAACATCAATTTATTTACGGAACAGGCATTCTCGTCCGGACAATCGGAGCATTTTTCATAGAAATTAAGACTTACACAAGGAACCATGGCAATAGGTCCTTCCAAGACCCGCATTACATCCGTCATCAAAATATCCGAAGGCTCTTTTATCAAATAATAGCCACCTCCCTTGCCTTTCTTGGAGCCCAAGAATCCCGTTTTCCGTAAGGTAAGTAAAATACTTTCCAGAAATTTTAGTGAAATATTCTCATGTCGGGCAATTTCAGCGATTTGAACCGGAGCATTATCCTTTTGTTGGGCCAAGTACGCCAAAGCCTTCAATCCATACTTTGTTTTTTTGGAGAGCATAGTACGAAGATAGGAAAATTAAACCTCCGTTCCTGAGCCGCCCTCGGCTGACGAAACAGAGTCTAGGACAAACCAGACCTAATTATTTTAAGGCCTGATCAATGTCGGTTATAATATCCTCAATGTGTTCCAACCCCACAGAGACTCGGATCATACCATCCGTTATACCAGTTTCCAATCGCTCCTCAAAAGATAGCTTGCTGTGCGTTGTAGAGGCGGGGTGGGTTACAATACTTCGGGAGTCCCCCAAATTGGCAGACAAGGAAAGTAACTTGATCTTGTCAAAAAACCGCTGACCCGATGCAAGTCCACCCTTTAATTCGAAAGCCACCACGCATCCGCCCGCTTTCATTTGCTTTTTGGCCAAATCATATTCTGGGTGTGATTTAAGAAAGGGATACTTCACCCAATTTACTTCATTTTGTCCCTCCAAAAACTCCGCCAATTTCAAGGCATTGGAGCAATGACGGTCTACCCTTACGGCCAAGGTCTCCAAACTTTTGGACAAGGTCCAAGCATTAAAGGGGGACAAGGCCGGACCTGTAATTCTTGAAAATCGGTAAATTTTCTCGATCAAATCCCCGTTTCCTACAGTAATCCCGGCCAAAACCCTTCCCTGTCCGTCCATGAGCTTGGTACCTGAATGGATAACAAGGTCCGCACCAAACTTTATAGGTTGCTGTAGATAGGGAGTAGCAAAACAATTGTCCACGATAAAAATAAGGCCATGCTTTTTGGCAAGGCGGCCCAATACCTCCAAATCCAGAATATCCACACCGGGATTGGTCGGCGATTCGGCATAAATAATCTTGGTTTTCGAAGTAATCAATTCTTCGATTTGGTCAAGCTCATTAAACTTGAAATAGCTGTGACCGATATTCCACCTGGGAAAAAAATTGGTAAACAACGAATGGGTGGACCCAAAAATGCTTCTAGCGGACAATACATGATCCCCACTATCCAACAAGGCCGCAAAAGTAGAGAATACCGCTGCCATACCGGAAGCAAAGGCAAATCCATCCTCCGCACCTTCCATCCGGCATACCTTATCTATGAGTTCCGATGAATTTGGATTGGAATATCTGGAATATATGTTTCTGTCCTTTTCCTCAGCAAAGGAGGCACGCATATCCTCGGCATCGTCAAAAACAAAGCTGGAGGTCAAATAGATAGGCGTCGAATGCTCCAAAAACTGCGTACGTTCTATTTGTGTCCGAACCGCCTTGGTCTCAAATTTTTTATCTTCCATTATCGTTACAATCTCTTCTCAATTATTATTCCGACCTTATCCCCTTTCGGCTATACGCAATATATCTCCAAAGACACCCCTTGCCGTAACAGCGGCACCTGCTCCTGCACCTTGTATGACCAAGGGATGCTTTCCATAGGATTCCGTATATATTTCAATAATGGAATCCGACCCCTTTACCTGGCCTAAGGCACTTTCTTTGGGAACGGATACCAATTCTACGTCGAGAATCCCTTTTTCTTGCTGAAGGTCTCCATGAAGGTCCCCTAAATAACGTAGCACATGACCAGGTTTCTGTTTCTTTTTGATGTCGCTAAACTTGTCATCCAAAACCTCCAGATTTTTAAGAAAATCATCCAAAGTACTTTTTTGTACCGCCTTGGGGATTAAATCCTCTATGCTAATATCCGTGAACTCATTGCTCAACTCCAATTCCCTGGCCAGTATGAGCAGCTTACGGCCCACATCGTTTCCGGAAAGGTCCTCTCTGGGATCGGGCTCGGTAAAACCGCTTTTAATGGCATCCCGCAGCACATTGGAAAAAGGGATGTCACATTCTGAAAAAGTGTTAAAAATATAACTTAGGGACCCTGAAAAGACTCCGCGTATGCGGGTTATATTTTCTCCTGAAAGGTGTAATAACTTAATGGTGTCTATTAGGGGAAGTCCCGCTCCTACATTGGTCTCGTACAAATACTGTTTCTGGTTTCTGGCCAGCTCTTGCCTTAGCAATTGATAAAAATCAAATCCAAGTGTATTTGCTATTTTATTGGAGGAAACGATATCAAAGCCGTTATCCACAAAATCAAAATAGTTGGCCACAAAATCCTTACTTGCCGTGTTGTCTACGGCAATCAAGTTTTCCAAATGGTTTTTTCTTGCAAATTCGAAAATATGGGTCAATTCATAGGATTTTCCATTTTCCGATATATGCGATTTCCAATGGTTTGGTACCCCGCCCTTATTTAGAATGACCTTTCGGGAGTTGGCCACGGCAAAGACATTGAGGTCCAGCCCTTTTCGTTTTTCTATTTTTTTCGCTGATTCCAAAATTTGGTCAATCAAGGTTCCACCTACGTTGCCATGACCGAATATGGCCAAATTAATTTTTTTACTTACCCCAAATACCTGTCCGTGCATTACATTCAACGCCTTGTTCAAATCCATCTTCTTTACAACCAGGCTGACATTTTTTCCAGAAATCGTATTATTGAACAAAAGCGGGACTATCTGGTTTTTTATCAGTGCGTTGTAGGGTTTGTGGAAAGTACTCAAATCCTGGCCCACAATGGAGATTACCGAAACATCGTCCACCACGGTTATGGTATTGATATCCTTGGACTTATAATCGCCCTTGAATTCCTCGTCAAGCGCCTTTTTGGCCTTATGGGCCTTGTTTCTTTTCACTACCAGTCCAATACCCCTTTCCGAAGAACCTTGTGAAATAATGCTGACGTTTATATTATGGTGTTCCAGTGTTCTAAAGATACGGGCGTCTATGCCTACCTTTCCCAAAAGCCCCCTTCCTTCCAAATTGATAAGTGAGACATCTTCAATTACGGAAAGTGATTTTATTCCTTCCTTGCTGGATTTGGCACTGATCAAGGTACCTTCATTATCATCATTGTAGGTATTGAGGATACGCAGCGGGATGTTCTTCTCGATTAAAGGGATTATGGTCTTTGCATGTAGGATGGTGGCTCCAAAATTGGCCAGTTCATTGGCCTCGGAATAGGATAAATTGGCAATACGTCGCGCTTCGGACACCAAATCTGGGTTGGCGGTAAAGATTCCATCTACATGAGTGTAGTTTTGAAGCTCTTCCGCGTCTAAGAAATTGGCCAATAACGCTGCCGTATAATTGCTTCCGTTCCTTCCCAGGGTAGTGGTTTCCCCATACACGGTCGATGCAATAAATCCGGTAATAACGGGTACCGTTCCCGTTTCCAGTTCGGCGAAACGAAGGAGCACGTTCTCCTTGGAAACGTCTTCCAGAAGTTTGGCATCGCCAAAGGTGTCGTCGGTTTTGATCAAGTTCCTCGAATCCAGCAATTGGGCACTTACTCCCTTGCCGATAAGCAGTTTGGTCATTAGTTTGGCCGAAATCAGTTCCCCATAGGCCAAGACCTCATCCTTGATCTTTGCGCTATAGTCTCCGAGAAGTGAGACCCCTTCAAAAAGCTTGGCCAATTCCTTGAATTCCGAGGACAGGTTGACATTGGCAAACGTATGTTTCTGATATTTCTCAAAAGCTTCAAAGTCTCCCCAATAGTCCTTATTATCAGCTGCCTTCTCAAGGATGGTCTCCAATTGATCTGTGGCCTTTTCCCTTGCCGAAAGGACGACGGCAACGTTTTCACCGGCCTTCACCTGAGAGGTAATTATCTCGAGAACCCGTTCCAAACCTTCACCGTTGCTCAAGGATTTACCCCCGAACTTGAGGATTCTAATTTTTTTGCCTTTTCTGTTTTTATTGAAAACGCCATTGAGCAGTTTTTGCATTTGATCAAATTCAATTAAAAAGGCATCGTGTCCGTGTAGCGATTTTACCTCGCCATAAGTGACATTGCTATTGGCTTGCGCCAAACGCCGGAATGTCTCCTTATTTTCCTTGGCGGTGAAGAACAAATCGGAATCCACCCCAATTATATGGATGTTGGTCTCGCTATTCTGTAATTCATTAAAGGCCCTGTCATCAACACGGGTAATATCTATGGTCTTTAGCAACTGGTTCATCAATTTATAGGCCGATAATTGGAACCGTTCTTGCAACTTCTTTCCATGGTGCATTAGCCAACTCTCCACATTAAAAACCTGAAGCTCCTCGTTGGTACTCCGCTGAAATCGTTCCTTAAAAGACTCTGGAGTCCGATAGCAAAGCATGGCATGCATACGGGCGTCGTGCACAGGTTGTTTTGAATTGACCAAAAATTGTTCCTGTATCTGGCAATTGGCAATAAGCCAATCCGTAGATTTCCAATCGGAGGCTACTGGAATCAGATGTTGTGTAATCCCCGAATCGATGGCCGCCATTTCCCAAGCGATTCCGCCACCCAGGGAACCACCTATTATGGCATAAAGCTTTTTTATTTCTAGCTGTTCCAGACCTAACAGGAACATTTGCGCAACATCTCCGGCAACAAAATCCTTGTAATTGTCTATTACAAATCCGTCATAACCGTTTCCGGGAATATTGAACGAAAGTATAGTGTAGGTAAGGGTATCTATACATTTTCCTTCCCCGATAAGGGCAGACCACCAACCACCGTCCCCGGTCACGTTGGAATTCCCGGTCAATGCATGGTTTACCAGAACTATAGGCGCCTCATGCAAGGGTTTTCCAAACAATTGATAGGACAATTGGATATCTTGGGAAACACCGCTAAGTGTAGTGAAGGAATTTAACTTTAAGTGCTTTAGCATGCGTAAGCCTTGGTAGTTATTGTTTGGGTCTTTGATCTACTTCAGGAAACTCCGGTACCATTAATTGGAACGCCTCCCCAAAGTGACAAGGGGAGGAGCCCCAATCATTACTTCTTAGGCTAGGACCGATTCATCGATAGCGCTAAAGGCCTGTTCCAGGTCCGCTTTTAGATCTTCTATATCTTCCAATCCAACGGACAGCCTTATCAAATCTTTGGTTACACCGGTAGACTCCTGCTCGGCATCATCCAATTGTTGATGGGTTGTACTGGCCGGATGGATAACCAGGGACTTGGTATCCCCGATATTGGCCAGTAGCGAAAACAGTTTGGTGGCATCAACCACTTTTTTGGCCGATTCGAACCCACCTTTTACACCGAACGTTACTATACCACTTTGTCCATTGGGCAAGTAGTCCGCAGCCAAGGAATGGTATTTGCTCGACTTAAGACCAGGATAGTTTACCCAGTTTACTTCCTTTCTGTTCTCTAACCATTCGGCCAGCGCCAGTGCATTCTCACTATGTTTTTTCATCCTTACTGTAAGTGTTTCCAATCCTTGTAGGATTTGAAAGGCATTGAAAGGACTCAAGGCCCCGCCATAGTCACGCAGTCCTTCGATTCGTGCTTTGATAATAAAGGCTATTGCACCTACGGCTTCGTGATAAATTAAACCGTGATATCCCGGTGAAGGTTCGGTAAATTCGGGGAATTTCCCATTGGCCCAATCAAAGGTACCGGCGTCTATTATAGCCCCGCCCAAGGCCGTCCCGTTACCGTTGATGTACTTTGTCAAAGAATGAATCACAATGTTGGCACCGTGTTCAATAGGTTTTAACAGGGCCGGCGTTGCCACGGTGTTATCCACGATAAAGGGAATCTTCGCCTTTTTGGCCTCGGCGGAAATTGCCTTCAAATCCAACACATCCAGTTTCGGATTTCCAAGCGATTCCACAAAAATGGCCCTTGTGTTATCTTGAACGGCCTTTCCAAAATTGGTTGGCTCATAAGGATCCACAAAGGTGGTGGTTATGCCCAAACGCGGTAAGGTTACGTTTAGTAGATTATAGGTACCCCCGTACAGGCTGTTGGAAGCTACAATATGATCCCCGGATTTTAACAGGACCAGAAGGGTATTGGCCAGAGCGGCCGTACCGGATGCCGTTACCAGGCCGGCAACGCCGCCTTCCAAGGCAGCAAGTCGTTGTTCCAAAATATCGTTGGTAGGATTATTGATCCTTGTGTAAATGTTCCCGAATTCGGCCAGGCCAAAAAGGTTTGCGGCGTGGTCGGTATCATTGAATACATACGCCGTGCTCTGGTATATGGGAATTGCCCGTGTACCTCCGTTAAGTGTGGTGTCATGCCCGGCATGCAGTGCATTGGTCGAAAATTTTTGATCGCTCATGAGTTTTATTTTTTAGTTAATAATCGGACAAAATAAAACACCCATATCCTTTGCTGACTTTACAATCGGATACCATCAAAGAGTTAAGAAGAAAGAAAATTACGGAAGCAATCGTTCGAGTTATCTGCCATAATATGGAAACGAATCCAGCTCAGGTAGAATTTAGCACCTTCTTTGTTAACTACAGCAAGTGGGGAACAAAGGGTTGCTAAGGCTTCAAAGGGTCTATTCCCTCCACCTTTCTTGATAACTATTCAATACGTGTTTGAACTTTTGAATCACAAATATAAGGAGTGACGTTCGGATTTTCCTAATATTTGGATGAAAAATTATAGATTGAAAGCCGTTTTTATTTTATCCACCATGTCCAGTTTTTCCCAGGTAAACAGCTCAACAACCTTCTCCACCCTTCCATTATAGGGGGATTCAAAGACCTTAGTTACCGTTTCGGGTTGTTTGCCCATGTGTCCATAAGCGGCGGATTCCAAATAAATGGGGTTTCTGAGTTTTAATCGCTCCTCAATGGAAAAGGGCCGCATATCGAACAGGCGAGCTACCTTCTTGGCAATTTCCCCGTCCGTAAGGTCGACCTTTGCAGTGCCATAGGTATTGACCAGTACGGAAGTAGGCTCTACCACCCCAATGGCGTAGCTTACCTGTACCAAAATTTCATCGGCCACACCGGCAGCCACCAAATTTTTTGCGGCATGTCTGGCGGCATAGGCCGCACTGCGGTCAACCTTGCTCGGGTCTTTACCGCTGAATGCTCCACCCCCATGTGCTCCCTTACCTCCATAGGTATCCACAATAATCTTTCGACCGGTCAATCCGGTATCGCCATGAGGCCCTCCGATTACAAATTTCCCGGTAGGGTTAATATGATATTGGATCTGTCCATCGAACAGGGCCTGGATTTCCTCCGGAAGTTGTTCCTTTACTTTGGGCAATACAACTTGGATCATATCGTCCTTTACTTTTCGTAGCATGGCCGCATCATCCGTATCAAAGGCATCGTGCTGGGTAGAAACCACAATAGTATCAATGCGTTGTGGTACGTTTTCATCGGAATATTCAATGGTTACCTGGGCTTTTGCATCGGGTCGGAGATAGGTAATCTCTTTGTTCTCCCGTCTAAAATCGGCCAGTACCTTAAGTATTTTGTGTGAAATATCCAATGCCAAGGGCATATAATTCTCCGTCTCCTTGGTTGCATAACCGAACATCATTCCCTGATCACCGGCGCCTTGTTCCTCCTTTGCGCCCCGGTCCACTCCTTGGTTAATATCCTGGGACTGCTCGTGAATAAGGGAAATTACCCCACAGGAATCCCCACTAAATTGGTATTCCCCTTTGGTATATCCTATTTTGTTGATTACTCCCCGCGCAATATCTTGTACATCCAGATAGGTATGGCTTTTGACTTCTCCGGCCAGGACCACTTGGCCTGTGGTAACCAATGTTTCACATGCTACCTTACTTTCCGGGTCAAAAGCTAAAAAATGGTCCAATAAGGCATCACTAATTTGGTCGGCAACCTTGTCCGGGTGCCCTTCACTAACAGATTCTGAAGTAAATAAATATGACATGTTCGCCAGCTTAATATGGGAGGAGGACTGTGGCTCGATCAAAACCGACACTGCCAAGGCTTGGTCAGGAATTCTGTTTTAGCATTTTTACCCAAAAAATCGGGTATTGGAGGTTGCAATCAGTCAAATCTTTCCTCTTTGTTTTGAGATGGCAAAAATAGGAAATTTGTTTTGTTGGATACAACATTGACCCAATAATTTATAAAACATAAAAAAAGAGGTTTGAATAACTACCACAACATTCGGTTAGTTTTAAAATACACCGCGTTATCGGTCTTACTGGCATTTCAATAATGAATCCTTTTGGAAACCTTTTATACTTTGTATATTGTAGGCCGTTCCCTAATTGAAATAACCTAACCGAAATCAAAATCCAATGCATGTTGCCGTAGCGGGAAATATTGGTGCCGGAAAGACCACTTTGACCAAATTACTGGCCAAGCACTACAAGTGGGAGGCCCACTTTGAAGACGTCGTAGACAATCCCTATTTAGACGATTTTTATACGCAAATGGAGCGTTGGAGCTTTAATCTACAAATCTACTTCTTGAATCACCGTTACCGTCAAATCCTGAAAATTAGGGAAAGCGGGAAAAATGTAATTCAGGACCGTACTATTTACGAGGATGCCTATATTTTTGCACCTAACCTGCACGCCATGGGATTGATGACCAACCGTGATTTCAATAATTATCGGAGTCTTTTTGAATTGATGGAAAGCCTGGTACAGCCGCCGGAAGTATTGATATATTTGCGAAGTTCCATTCCCAATTTAGTAGAACAAATACATAAAAGGGGTCGTGATTACGAAAATTCCATATCTATTGACTACCTCAGCCGACTTAATGAACGGTACGAGGCCTGGGTACATGGATATGAGAAGGGAAACCTACTCATAATCAACGTGGACCAACTTAATTTTGTGGATAATCCGGAAGATTTGGGCCAGGTAATTCATAAAATAGATGCGGAAATCAACGGATTGTTCTAGTATCGATTATTGAATAAATCCGTTTTTACGGGCATGGATAATGGCCTCCTCACTTTTTTCCACCAGAATGGCCGGCGTATCCCTATATTTTTCAATTAATTGCCGTACCCGTAGCATTCGTTTTCGGTCCCGTACTGTGCGAAGATAAATCGCTGCCACCCGATTGGGAAAGTTGTGGGCGATTTCGATATAAATATCGGCATCACTTTCCCCACTATCCCCTATTAAAATAAACGGAAGATCGGGATAAGCCTTGAGAATATTGGTGATTTCCTTTTGTTTTTGCGGTTTGTCGGATCTTGAGTTCCTAAATCGGAAACTGGACATTCTCCTCAAGATAATAGGGCCTTTGGGAAAGTTGTTGGTCCTAAGAAACAGATCCAGATATCGGTATAAATTCCAAGGGCTGTGGCTCACATAGAAAATGGGGTTGGCCTTGTTTCCTGATTTCCCCTGATGTAAGCGATGATACAGGTCAGCAGCACCCTCCAATGGTTTTCGGTGGATGGCATTCCTAAAAACTGTATTCAGGATAACACGCCATTTTAAGGAAGAGACCACGCCGGTGTGAAGAATGGTATCGTCAATGTCGCTAATTACCCCAAAATCTGCATTTTCCGAGGGAATCAAGACTTCCCCGGGAAAACGATTCTGTAGTATTATTTCTCTTTTTAAAGTCGTATCCGAATACGAAATAGTATATTTTAACCAACCTTCATCATCGGTAAGATCTCGCAATTTTCCTAGTGCCTTATCCAAAAGGTAATAGCCTTCTTGGTCTGTTTTGGCATTGACTACCCTATGATCGGGAAGTGTCAAGGTAATTGGTGTATGCCGGATTTCATCGGTTTCAAAGCGTTTGTAGGTATTCCACAATAAACTGAGGAATCCTTTTTGGGAAAGGTCGATTTCCTCGTCTTCCAATGCCCTGCCCCGAGCGTACAGGTGTTCGTTGGTGGCATAGGTCTGAAAGGCGATAATCTGAAGTTTGTCCTTTTTCGTAAACAGGCCCATAACTCAAAAATAGGCAATATAAAAAGGGTCTGAAACCGATTATAGGCAAAAGGAAGCGAAAGCCGATTTTTCGGATTGTAATTATATCATAGTAGGGAAACCAAAATCCGTTTCACTCAATCAAAGGCCGCTCTCACTCATTGGTCATTTCAAAAGGAATATCGATAAAGTAGATTTATGAAACTTTAAATGGTAACACGATGAATCCTAAAAAGAATCCAAAAATCGATTTAAACAAACAAAGTGCAGTGTACTTTGTAGCCGGTCTCACCTTAGTCTTACTTTTTATTTACATAGCTTTGGAATGGAAAAGTTATGATAACTTAGATTACGACTTGGAAGGAATGAACGTCGAAGACGATCTACGCGAAGAGGTGCCCATAACCGTTCATTTTACTCCCCCTCCTCCTCCAAAAGCACCGGAATTCATTGAAATTGCCAAAAATGACCAACCCATTGAAGAAAGCACCATTGTTTCTTCAGAAAGCTCTGAAGAGAAAGAAGTTGTTCAGGTCGAAGATGTCATATTTGAAGAAATAGAAGAAGATATCCCCATTCCCATTTCAATAGTTGAAGTTGTGCCAATTTTCCCCGGTTGTGAACAGGAAAAAGATAAGAGAGCATGTTTAAACAAAATGATTCTTAAACATATTAGAAAGACCTTCCGATATCCCAAAGCTGCAGAAGCGATTGGAGCACAGGGAAGGGTATATATGAACTTCGTTATTCAAAAAGATGGAAGTATTGGAGAAGTAAAAATTATCAGAAGCCCTGATACAAACTTAGGAGCTGAAGCCAAAAGAATAATTGAGAAATTACCTCAAATGACCCCTGGGAAACAAGCAGGGAAACCTGTGAGAGTTCCCTTTAGTATTCCAATATCTTTTATACTGAATTAGCAGAATAAAAGAGGGCAAATCGATAGGATTTGCCCTCTTTTATTTTTGAAAACAAACGCTATTTTGCTATACCAACCTTGTCAATGGAAACTTTTGTAATTTCTGTCTTTGATTGGACAGTGGCATTTTCCAGTTCCTCCAATTGGGCTTCCAATTCCGATGCGGTTCCCGTAACCGCTTTCTCCTCGGTAATTTCCGTACCATGGGCAACGGCAGTATAGGCAACGGTAGCCTCGGCCAAATCCAAATTTTGAGCGTCCATCTCAACTTTAATTTCTTTGGTGTCCGCTTCAGCGGCCACTCCGCTAACATTTAGGGCAATACTTGGAGCGATAACCAAGGCGACCACGGACATCAACTTTAATAGGATGTTTAAGGAAGGTCCGGAGGTGTCCTTAAAAGGATCCCCTACGGTATCCCCTACAACAGCTGCCTTATGGGCATCGGTTCCCTTGCGGCCCTGTTCTTCTATCATTTTCTTTGCATTGTCCCAGGCACCACCCGCATTGGATTGAAAGATAGCCATCAATACCCCGGCTGTGGTGACCCCGGCCAAGAGGCCTCCCAACATTTCGGCCCCACCTATAAATCCTATGGCCACAGGCACTGCAATGGCCAACAGGCCGGGCAAGACCATTTCTTTAATGGAAGCCTTGGTCGAAATGGCTACACATTTTTCGTATTCGGCAACACCGTCGGCCTTATCGAAGATGGCCCGTTCTTCCGGAGTGGCTTTGGACATATCGGAATCCACGGATCGCATAACCTCCAAAGCCGCCTTTAATTGGGGGATATCCCTAAATTGACGACGTACCTCCTCGATCATCGCCATGGCGGCACGGCCTACAGCATTCATGGAAAGGGCCGAGAACACAAAGGGAAGCATGCCCCCTACCAGCAAACCAGCCATTATTTTCGGTTCCGAAACATCAATCGCCGCTACATTGGCGGTTTGCATAAAGGCCGCGAAAAGAGCTAAAGCGGTCAAGGCCGCGGAGGCAATCGCAAAGCCTTTACCAATGGCCGCAGTGGTATTTCCAACGGCGTCCAATTTATCGGTACGTTCACGGACCTCACTTGGTAATTCCGCCATTTCCGCAATACCACCGGCATTGTCCGAAATTGGTCCGTAGGCATCAACAGCCAATTGAATTCCCGTGTTGGCCAACATCCCAACAGCTGCAATAGCGATACCGTATAAACCTGCAAAATGGTGAGATACCAAAATGGCACCCGCAATCAATAAAATGGGAAACATGGTGGACATCATCCCTACGCCCAAACCGGAGATGATATTGGTAGCTGCACCAGTTTCGGATTGTCTAACGATCCCGTTCACTGGTTTTGTGCCCGTTCCTGTATAGTATTCCGTTACCTTACCAACGGCAAGACCGGCAATTAATCCTGCCAGGACTGCCAAAAATACCCCTATGGAGCTGTACTCGCTTCCTCCGAAAGTCCAACTTTCAGGAAGCATTTGTGTGATAATAAAATAAGAAGCCACTAACATGAGACCAGCGGAGCCAAATTCCCCTATGTTCAAAGCCGTCTGCGGATTTCCGCCATCCTTCACCTTAACGAAAAATGTACCGATAATGGACATGATGATTCCTACCGCGGCCAAAACCAATGGAAGATAAACAGCACCCAAGCCGTCAAAGGCAGCAGTAAATGCAGGAATTTGAACAAATGCAGCGCCCAATACCATAGTACCAATAATGGATCCGACATACGATTCAAAAAGGTCCGCACCCATTCCGGCCACATCGCCAACATTATCACCAACATTATCTGCAATCGTCGCCGGATTAAGTGGGTGATCTTCCGGGATACCGGCTTCCACCTTACCCACCAAATCTGCGCCAACGTCGGCCGCCTTGGTATAGATACCTCCGCCCACACGGGCAAAGAGTGCGATAGAGGAAGCGCCCAGGGAGAATCCTGAAAGCACATTTAATACCTCCCCAATTTCCCATCCTTGTCCACTATAGACCATAAACAAAGTGCTCAATCCCAATACACCCAATCCTACAACTCCCAATCCCATAACGGATCCTCCGGCAAAAGCTACTTCAAGGGCTTTGCCCAGGGAAGTCCGTGCAGCCTGTGTAGTTCTAACATTAGCCTTGGTAGCGACGCGCATGCCAATAAACCCGGCCAAGGCCGAACAAATGGCACCAACGATAAAAGAAATGGCTACCATTCCATTGGAACCTTCCTCACTACTCCCCTTGAAGAACAGTAATACGGCGACGGCGATAACAAAAATCGAAAGAATTTTATACTCGGCCTTCAAGAAGGACATAGCCCCGTCGGCAATATTCTTAGCGATCCGTGCCATATTAGCTTCGCCAACTTCTTGTTTGGAGACCCACATATTTTTTATGAGCACGAATAATAAGGCCAGTATGCCAAAAACAGGTAAAAACTTTACGATTAATTCCATTTTGTCAGTTGTTTAAATTTTTTTAGAACGGGGGCAAAAGTAGTAAAATAGAACAGAATAAAAAAGCAATATCTTCCTACGGATTGTGCTATTATTTAAGGAGTTATAAAGTTTGTTTTTTATTTGTTGCCTACTCCATTTGCAGGAATATCCTTTTTCTCAAATCGGCACCTATCATTGGTCGATATTTTCAGGGCTGGACTCGTATGGAACTGACCGTCCCCTATCCTTTTTTCCTTCTCTATTCCATGGAGTATTGCCAAACAATGAATGGATCACCGAATGGACCCCTAAGATGTTAAGCGGGATTATTAAAAATTAAATCCGAAAGTTCCCGTAACGCTAAAAGGTCGTGCATTGGGATTGTCCAAATAATTACCCCTGAAATTAAAGTCGATCCTAAAAATTTTAAAGATATTTCCTATTCCAAAAGAGTATTCGTAGTAAATCTGATCGTTGGGAGCTTGCAATGGTATATTGGTCGGGGCACTTAAGGCGATATTTTCGTCCGAAAGGTCCCCCCAAACTCCGCGCAGTCCCACAATTTCCCTAAGATTCCACTTTCGCAATACCGGAATCCTGGAAAAGAGCCTACCGTTAAAATTATGTTCCAAGTGGAGTGAAGCGTAGGTATCGGTTACAAATTCATAGAAATCCAAATTGGGAAAAGTATTGTAAATGGAAAATAGGGTTTGGTTTCCAGGAACCACGTTCAGCAGGCCCAAAGGAACCTCCCCAAAAGTCTTTCCGATCTCGATAGTACTGAACAATCTTCCAAAACCTCCCAATTGCCAGGGCTGTGTATAGGAAAATTGCAGTTTACTATAATTGAAATCGCTTTCCAAAAATCCTTCAACACCCCGGGTATAATTCAACAGCAGGGTGCTATAATTATCGTTAATATCCTTGCGTTCCACACCATAGCCAATGGTTCTCTTTCCTGGAGTATAGATGAGCAGGGTACTTAGGTCGAACTGCTTTATTTCAGAAGAAATCCCAGTAGGGGATGCGTTGTCCACGTATTCCAGACTAAAGGCATCCGGTAATGCGGAACTAAGGGTACGGAACGAGCTTCCCAAGCGGATCCTCAAATTGGTAATTGGTTCGATTTCAAGATTAAAGGTGCTCAGATTGATATTGGTTAACCGATCATTGGCGCCTACCGTAAATATGGCACTGGATGCCACACTTCTACCTAGGACATCATTGGTGGAAGTAAGGCTAATGCCCAATTGTTCAATATCCCGTCTATTTCCGCCGGAAACGATCAATCTGCTTTTTTTATCCAATAAGAATTTGGCGGAAAACCCGTGCTTAAATTTTTTGTCCATGAATCCATAAGCCATATAGCCTTCCAATCGCCAGGGGTCATTTTGGCCAAAATAGGTACGTGCACCGGCCCGTAAACGAACACCTTCGGCGTCGTTAAAGCCAAATATGCTATAGACGTCCCCAAGATCTAGATTCCATTTATCGATTTCGATATATCCTGACCCTAGGACGCTTACCAAATTGTAATAGGTCTTAAATTTGGGAACGGTCCTTAAGGTATCCAACAACTGATAAATCCCCCTTTCGTCTTTATTAAGTGCCTCCAACCGATTATTGCTCCAAAAAATACTGTCACGATCTAAAATTTGGGGATCAAATGGATTACCTTCCGCCCGGTAGAATGCTTTTGGTTTTGGAATATCAAATTCATAATTATCATAAACAGTGGTACGTTTTCCATAGATTCCGCGTGATTCCTCCTTTTTGCTAAAGCTAAAATCGCTCAACATATAATCTCGTTTTAAGAGAAATATGGAATCGTTGACCACATCAAAGTCCTGTTCAATATAGATTTCCTTTACCCAGTTGATATTGGCGCTTTTGGTGACTTCCAAATTGATGTTCTTGATAGCATAGGTAGAATCATTGACCCAGAAATCCCCCTTGAAGGTGAGTTCATTCTTCCTTCTGGGATAATAGACGATATTATAACACCATTTGTCCCCAATAAAGGCACTGTCTCGAAGTACATAATTATAGGTGTCCACGCCGGTACGGGACAGCGGACTGGTAAAACTCTTATCAAAAAACTTCAAATAGTTGTTATAAATGTCGTAGTTCTGATACAAATCCTTAACAAATGCGATGATGGCCTGATTGTTATCGAAGCCCGAGTTCTTGTTTCCGAGGACCACCTCTTTTTCTTCATTAAGAAGATTATCACCGTGGACCTTGGAAGCTGTTTCGTTGAGAAAAATAGGCAGGTAGGTCTTTCCGGTTATCCTAGAGGTATCGAGGTCCTGAAATACAAACTCCAATCCCCTAAAAATCCTACTCTGCATAAGTGCACTATCGATAGTGTTGATATCAAACTCCACTTTTTCGTATTTGTCATACCGGTATTGTTTGAACTTTCGAACCCCATTCTCTCTTTTTTTGGCCCAAATCTTTTTTAAGATCTCCACTGCGGGATTGTTCTTTTTGGACTGTTTCCCGGAGTATACCACTACTTCGTCCAGGTTTTCGGCAGCTTCGTTCAGCACAATTTCCAAGTTATAGGATACCTTGGAAAGCAATGGAATTTCCTGACCATCGTATCCAATAAAGGAAACCGATAACACTTGGTGATCATTTTCAGATTCCAAATAAAATCGGCCATTATCATTGGTTATGGTCCCTTCAGAGGAATTTTTAAAAAATACGTTGGCAAAGGCAATCGGCTTACCGGACTCGTCCAGGACCAAACCACCAACCTTGGTCTGGGAAATGGCGCATAAAGAAAAAAGGAAAAGGATCGTGAAAAGGGTTTTTTTCATGCAATAAGTTATTCTCGCCGGTGGTACAATCAAATAGCGTACCAACAAAAAAGCTTCGCCAACCCTTGGTCGACGAAGCTAATATAGCTTTACAATATGGTACGCCTTATTTATATAACACTTTTTTAACGGCCTTAACGACATCTTTATAATTGGGAAGCCATTCTTCCAATAGAACCGGGGAATACGGGGCAGGGGTATCCGCCGTATTGATTTTTACAATGGGCGCATCCAAATAATCGAAAATTGTAGATTGTACTTGATACGTTATTTCCGTGGCGATATTTCCAAAGGGCCAGGCCTCTTCAAGAATAACCAGTCTGTTGGTCTTTTTTACCGATTCAAAGATGGCTTCGGAATCCATAGGTTTTACGGTCCTCAAATCGATTATTTCACAACTGATGTTTTCCTTGGCCAATTCCTCGGCGGCCTTGTCCGCTTCCTTAATTATCTTTCCAAAAGAAACAATGGTAACATCGGTTCCGGCCCTCCTAATTTCGGCAAGGCCCAAAGGAATGGTATATTCCCCTTCCGGCACCTCACCTTTATCGCCGTACATCTGTTCAGATTCCATGAATATAACAGGGTCGTCGTCCCTTATCGCGGACTTGAGCAATCCTTTGGCATCTTTGGGGTTGGAAGGGACAACTACTTTAAGGCCCGGACAATTGGCATACCAGCTTTCAAAAGCTTGGGAGTGTGTTGCGGCCAACTGTCCCGCGGAAGCCGTAGGCCCCCGGAAAACAATGGGACAATTAAACTGTCCACCGGACATCTGCCTAATTTTAGCGGCATTGTTGATGATTTGATCAATACCGACCAGGGCAAAATTGAAGGTCATAAATTCGATGATCGGTCGGTTCCCGTTCATTGCGGATCCGACACCTACGCCAGCAAAACCTAATTCGGAAATAGGGGTATCTATAACACGTTCGGGACCAAATTCATCCAACATCCCTTTGGATGCCTTGTAGGCCCCATTATATTCGGCTACCTCCTCACCCATTAGATAAATGGAATCGTCTTTGCGCATCTCTTCGGACATAGCCTCGGCGATGGCTTCCCTAAACTGTAGTGTTTTCATCCAATCAAATTTCAAATGCACGCAAAAATAGGAAATTATATGGCAAACCACGGAAGGAAGGAATTAAAAAAAGAAGTAAAATATTACTATGCGTGCATAGTATTTTTGAAAATTAATATGTATCTTCGTCGGCATATTTTAAACACCCTCTTGCGTATGAAAATTTTAGTATGCATCAGCAACGTACCGGACACCACATCCAAGATAAATTTTGCGGAAAGCGACACCAAATTCGACACCAATGGGGTACAATTCGTAATTAATCCGAATGATGAATTTGGGTTGACCCGCGCCATGTGGTTCAAGGAAAAACAAGGAGCTTCCGTACACGTGGTTACCGTGGGGGAGATTTCTGTAGAACCTACCTTAAGAAAGGCCCTAGCCATTGGGGCGGACGAGGCCATTCGTGTAGATGCCGTTCCCACTGACGGCCTTTTTGTCGCTCAACAACTGGTCAACGTGATACAAAGTGGAAGTTACGATTTGGTGATAGCCGGCCGCGAGTCCATAGATTACAACGGGGGCATGGTACCCGGAATTGTGGCTAGCTTGTTGGGTATGAACTTTGTAAATACCTGTATTGGCCTGGAAATTAACGGGGATAAGGCTGTGGCCATTCGTGAAATTGATGGGGGCAAGGAAACCTTGGAAACCGCGCTGCCTTTGGTTATAGGGGCGCAAAAAGGATTGGTGGAGGAAAGTGAGCTCAGAATACCCAATATGAGAGGTATAATGATGGCGAGGAAAAAGGCATTACATGTAGTAGCGGCCGTTGATGCCATCCAGGGCACCGAAGATCAAAAATTTGAAAAACCTGCACCTAAAGGTCCTGTAAAGCTGGTGGACCCAGATAACATCGAAGAGTTGATACAACTTTTGCACAATGAGGCCAAGGTTATTTAAGTCTTGGATGTGCGTACCTACCTGCCAAAAAATAATTCCGATTTTTCCCTTTGGGGAGTTTGAAAATTTAAATTTGATACCAATATGTCAGTCCTAGTCTATACCGAATCCGAAAACGGAAAATTTAAAAAAAATGCCTTTGAAGTGGCTTCCTATGGACATGAAGTGGCCAAACAGCTAGGCCTGTCCGCAACGGCCATATCGTTCAATACCCTAGAAACCGAAAGTTTGGGGGAATATGGTATTTCCAAAGTTTTGGGAGTTTCGGATGATCGACTCAAAACTTTTAATGCCCAGGCCGTGGCCGAAGTCATTGCCCAAGCGGTAGCCAAGGAAAAGGCTCAAGTAGTCATTGTCGGTTCCAGTGCGGACACCAAGTTCATGGCACCCCTTTTGTCCGCCAAACTTAAGGCGGGCTATGTGCCCAATGTAGTAAGCGTTCCGGATACTTCGGAAGGATTTACGGTAAAAAGGACCGCATTTAGCAACAAAGGCTTTGCTTATACTCAGATTAACACGGATATTAAACTCATCGGCGTTTCCAACAACGCCTTTGGTCCGATCGAAAATAAAGTGGAGGTGCTGAAAGAAGATTTTACTCCCTCATTGGACGATACCAACTTTGCCCTACGTTCCGTGGAAGTGGACAAAGTAGTAGGGAAGGCGACTATTGCGGATGCCGACATTGTTGTTTCTGGCGGAAGAGGTCTAAAAGGACCCGAAAACTGGGGGATGATTGAGGAATTGGCCGATGTTCTAGGGGCTGCCACTGCCTGCTCCAAACCGGTATCGGACATGGGATGGAGACCCCATGGAGAACATGTGGGCCAAACAGGAAAACCCGTTGCCAGCAATTTATACATAGCTATTGGGATTTCGGGGGCCATTCAACATTTGGCCGGTGTTAGCGCTTCCAAGACCAAAGTGGTCATTAATACGGATCAAGAAGCTCCTTTTTTTAAGGCGGCCGACTATGGTATTGTCGGGGATGCATTTGAAGTAGTCCCAAAACTCATCGAAAAATTAAAGGATTTTAAGGCTCAGAACACTTAATTTTTGTTAATTTGTGTCCCTTAACGGGCCATTAAAAATTGAGTTGACCTTTGGTTTGAACGGCTTTTTCGGGCTTAATGATCACTAATGAGTCTAGTACGATTAAAAATTAAGGGAATTTCATATAGCCAAACGCAAAATGGGGCTTATGCCTTAATTTTGAATGAGGTTGAAGGTGATAGAAAGCTGCCCATAGTAATCGGTGCCTTTGAGGCACAGTCCATTGCCATAGCGCTTGAAAAGGAAATTAAGCCGCCTAGGCCCCTTACCCACGACCTTTTTAAAAACTTTGCGGATCGGTTCGATATTGTTGTGAAACAAGTAATTATCCACAAATTGGTCGATGGGGTTTTTTATTCCAGTATTATTTGTGAAAGGGACAAAATTGAGGAGATCATCGATGCTCGAACCAGTGATGCCATTGCCTTGGCTCTGCGTTTTAATGCCCCCATATTCACGTACAAAACGATTTTGGACAAAGCAGGTATTTTCCTAAAATTTTCTTCCAAGGACAAGGAGAAGGACGAAAACGATGATAGCATCATGGTTGATGAAATTCTACAAGAGGGGGAAACGGTGGAAATCGATTCGGGAGTAGGAGAAGCCTACAAGGAACTTACCATAGAAGAATTGCATAAAGAGTTGGACAAGGCCGTAGCCAATGAGGACTACGAGAAGGCGGCCAAACTAAGGGATGAGATTTCCAAGAGAAACAGATAATACCCGCCCATGAGAAAATATTGCCGGGTACTTTTCTTCATTTTCTTTCTGGTCTTTCCCTCAATTGCTCATGAACTTATTGCCCAGGACTCCATCGTGCCCAACATGGAAACTACGTTGATCGGGGATGTAGTCTCTGAAGAAAGTGATTCCATTGTTCCCAACCAAGGATTTACGTTTACCGGCCTTTGGCGCGGTGCCTTAGGAATGCTGGTCGTTATCCTGATCGCATTTGTCTTTAGTGCCAATAGGAGGGCCATTAATTGGAAAACCGTAGGAATCGGTGTCTCGCTACAACTACTGATTGCCATTGCCGTACTAAAAGTCCCATTCGTTCAATTGGCATTCGAACAAATAGGTCGGATATTCATCAAAATACTGGAATTCACTAAAGTAGGGAGCAGATTTCTTTTTGAGGGCTTGGTAGAAGACACCAACACTTTTGGTTATATTTTCGCTTTTCAGGTCTTGCCCACCATTATTTTCTTTTCGGCCCTGACCTCCCTCCTGTTTTATTTGGGCATCATTCAAAAAATCGTTCAGGCCTTGGCTTGGCTTCTGACCAAGAGTTTCGGAATCTCGGGAGCCGAAAGTTTAAGTGTGGCCGGTAATATTTTTCTGGGACAGACCGAAGCTCCTTTATTGATCAAGGCCTACTTGGAGAGAATGAACCGATCGGAGATACTATTGGTCATGATCGGGGGTATGGCCACGGTGGCGGGAGCCGTACTGGGCGCTTATATCGATTTTCTAGGAGGTGAAAGTGAAGCTTTAAAGCTAGTATTCGCCAAACATTTGCTAGCCGCTTCGGTTATGGCCGCACCCGGGGCCATTGTAGTTTCCAAGATGCTATATCCCCAAACGGAAGCCGTAAATACCGATGTCCATGTCTCATCGGAGCGAATAGGCGCCAATATACTGGATGCTATAGCCAATGGGACCACCGAAGGCCTTAAACTGGCGGTAAATGTCGGTGCCATGCTATTGGTATTCCTTGCAGTAATTGCCATGATCAACGGCATATTGGAAATGCTTGGCAATATCGGGTCGCTCAATGCGTGGATGGCCCGCAATACCATCTATGATAAATTCTCTTTGGAGGCTATTTTGGGCACTGTATTTGCCCCCCTGATGTGGCTTATAGGGGTAGCCAAGGAAGACATTATGTTGATGGGACAGCTTCTGGGCATTAAACTGGCCGCAAGCGAATTTGTTGGGTACACCCAATTGACCCAGCTAAAAGATATGGCCCATACCCCACATTTTACCTTTAATAAATCCGTAATCATGGCGACCTACATGCTCTGCGGATTTGCCAATTTTGCGTCCATTGGCATCCAAATAGGTGGAATAGGATCTTTGGCACCAGGACAACGCAAGACCCTCTCGGAATTTGGATTGCAGGCCGTCCTGGGCGGTACCTTGGCTTCCTTGCTCTCTGCAACCATTGCGGGAATGATTTTGGGATAAAGTAACGGTAGGAGGCCTTACAAACCTATCTAGCCCTGAGTTAATAATTTTTAATAAGTAAAACCTCAACCGATGTTTGTAAAGGATGGGTTTATTTATTTTTACCCTATTCAAATCCAAAAATCCTTTAGTAACAGGGAAATCCATAAATACCCATGAGACAGTATCACGATCTTTTGAATCACGTCCTGGAAAACGGCAACCGTAAGCAGGATCGTACAGGTACCGGTACCTTGAGTGTATTCGGCTATCAAATGCGCTTCGACCTGGAGGATGGCTTTCCAATGGTCACCACAAAAAAATTGCACTTAAAATCGATCATACATGAGCTGCTCTGGTTTCTCAAAGGGGACACCAACATAGGATACCTGCAGGAGAATGGGGTACGTATCTGGAACGAATGGGCGGACGAAAATGGAGACCTTGGTCCCATATATGGCCGCCAATGGCGTAACTGGAATAACGAGGAAATCGATCAGATCAAAGCAATTGTCCATTCCCTAAAGACCAATCCCGATAGTAGGCGCATGTTGGTCTCCGCTTGGAACCCCAGTGTATTGCCGGACACCTCCCAATCATTTTCGGATAACGTGGCCCAGGGGAAAGCGGCATTACCCCCATGCCATGCCTTTTTTCAATTCTATGTGGCCCATGGAAAATTGTCCTGTCAACTTTATCAACGCAGTGCGGATATCTTTTTAGGTGTGCCGTTTAATATTGCCTCTTATGCCCTGTTTACCCAGATGATGGCGCAGGCCTGTGGCTATCGCCCCGGCGAATTTATACATACCTTCGGAGATGCCCATATTTACACCAATCATTTGGAACAAGTAGCGCTCCAGTTGAGCCGAGATCCACGTCCCCTTCCGCAAATGGTATTGAATCCCGAGGTCAGGGATATATTTGATTTTCAGTTTGAGGACTTTACCCTACTCAATTACGACCCTCATCCTCATATTAGGGCAACAGTAGCGGTTTAAGGTCAGTTTTAACTCGAATTTGGTAAAAGGTAAAACGTCATATTTTGTATCTTTAGCCTAATTCTTTTATTATGCTCCTTACTGATTCCCTCCTGGATTTTTTTCTGGAAACCCGCAAACATACCGAAAGCCTCTGTGCCCCTCTGGAAATTGAGGATTATGTGGTACAGCCTGTAGTAGATGTTTCCCCGCCCAAATGGCATTTGGGGCACTCCACTTGGTTCTTTGAGGAGTTTATACTAAAGCCTTATGCCAAGGAATACCAAATCTTTGACGATGATTTTGCCTTTGTTTTCAATAGCTACTATGAAACCGTAGGAAAACGTGTAATTCGTTCGGACCGCGGCAATCTCTCCAGACCCTCTGTAGAGAAGGTTTATGCCTACCGCGCCTATGTGACGGAGGCTATACAACAGCTGTTTGAAACGAACCCAAGTGAGGCATTGAACAGCCTTTTGGAAATAGGCATCCATCACGAAAAGCAACATCAAGAACTACTATTAACGGACATCAAATATATTTTGGGAAATAATCCCTTGTTCCCGGTATATTCCTCCCATTTCATGGAACAATCAGTATCAGAAGGTCCCGAGGAATGGATTTCCATGGAGGAGGGTATTTATGAAATAGGCCATAACGCTCCCGAATTTTGTTATGATAATGAATTAGGCAGGCACAAGGTATATCTACAGCCCTATCAAATAGCGGGCAAATTGGTCTCCAACTCGGAATACCTGGAATTCATAGATGCCAAAGGATACGAGAAATTTCATCTTTGGCATGCTGAAGGATGGGACTGGGTGAACCAAAACGACATTTCCGCTCCCTTGTACTGGCACAAGATAGCGGATGAATGGTATCATTATACATTAAATGGCCTGCAAAAAGTGAATTTGGAGGCACCCGTCACCCATATTTCTTATTACGAAGCCTTTGCATTTGCCCAATTCAAAGATTGTAGGTTGCCTACCGAATTTGAATGGGAGATTGCCCAAGCGTATTTTTCCTGGGGACTGCGATGGGAATGGACGGAAAGTGCCTATCTCCCCTACCCTGATTACCAAAAAGCGGAAGGTGCCTTGGGAGAGTACAACGGTAAATTTATGGTAAACCAAAAAGTACTTCGGGGAGGTTCCGTTGCCACACCAAAAAAACATACACGTCCCACCTATCGAAATTTTTTCCATCCGCAACTCAGGTGGCAGTTCACGGGCTTGCGTTTGGCAAAATAATCTTTAACTTCCATGTAGGGTATATCCCTTTATTTCGACTTAGTGCACATGCAACATCACACAGAAACTATTTTTGAAACCTTATTCGAGGAGGAGGTCTATCAAGGGCTTACCGCTTTTCCGAAACATTTGTCTTCCAAGTATTTTTATGATGCCCAAGGCGATCAGCTATTTCAGCGTATCATGGACTTGCCGGAATACTACCTTACCAAGACCGAATTTGAAATTCTGGATACCTTTAAAGAGGAAATAACACAACTTTTTGCTCCCGGTAACGAAAGCTTCGACCTTATTGAACTTGGGGCCGGTGACGGTAAAAAAACCAAAATCCTATTGAAACAGCTGATGGCGGACGGGGTGGATTTCACCTATAAACCCATTGACATCAGTAACAATGTCCTGGACCAGTTGGAACAATCATTACAGAAGGAATTGCCGAAAGTTCCCATAGCACCTCAACAGGGTACTTATTTTGAGGCCTTAAAAGATATCCATGTGGACAGCAAATCAAGAAAAGTCATTCTTTTCCTGGGTTCCAATATTGGTAATCTTTTGCATCCCCAGGCTGTTGAGTTTTTGAAAAATGTCCAAGACCTGATGGATCCGCGTGATTTGTTTTTTGTCGGTTTTGACCAAAAAAAGAATCCGCAGACCATTTTGGACGCCTATAACGACCAAACAGGTATTACTGCTGCCTTCAACAAGAATATTTTAACCCGAATAAATCGGGAATTGGCTGCCGACTTTAATCTGGATAAGTTCCTACATTGGGAAGTATACGATCCTGAAACCGGGACGGCCAAAAGTTATCTAGTTTCCAAGGAACAACAAACAGTAGTATTGGATAAAATCAACCTAAGAATCAACATTAAACCTTGGGAAACTATACATACCGAAATATCCCAAAAATATGATGACGAGATTGTGAATTGGCTGGCCAAACAGGCCGGATTGGAAATTGTGGCGCAGTTTAGCGACCAAAAAAAACGCTATAAAGACTACTTATTAAAAAAAGAATGATATGAAGGCCATTTGGAACCATACATTAATTGCCGAAAGTAATGACACCGTTGTAGTGGAAAACAATCACTATTTCCCTCCGGATAGTATTAAGAAGGAGTTTTTTAAGGAAAGTACAACACACACCACCTGCCCCTGGAAAGGTGAAGCCTCCTATTATACGATTGAGGTGGACGGCGCTGAAAACAAGGATGCTGCATGGTATTATCCCGAAGTAAGTGAACTGGCCAAAGGCATCAAGGACCATGTGGCCTTTTGGAAGGGGGTTACTATTACCGAATAAAAAAAGGGTCGGGATAACCCATGGCTATCTAGACCCTTTTCCAGTTAAATTCATTTGTTTATACCTCAAGTACCGGATTCTCAGATCCCGCAAAGTCGTTCCATTGGAAACGATCGGCTTCAACTTCATTTACATAATTGCCGTCGATTAAATACTTAAACTCGTAAGCATTCTCTTTAGGTAAATCAAAAGTACCTTTAAAGGTACCGTTTTTCAATTTTTTTAACGTACTGCCTTTTGGGTTCCAGTTGTTGAAATCTCCAACTACGGCCACTTTTTTAGCATCTTCCGCAGGTACGGTAAAGGTCACTTTACATACAGGTTTGGTCTTAAGGTATTGTTTTGCAATTGCCATGATTTTCTGTTTTAAATTTTGGGCAAAACTAAGGCAATAAAATGCGCATTTACAATGATTAAAATCATTTTTATCATTTTCGTAATATTTTAATAACATTTAATTCCCCTATGCAAAAAAGAACGGGTTATTTTTAAAAGAACAAATCCTATAGCATTGTTTTTAAGACATTTACAATGGCATCTATATCGTTTTCGCTATTATAAAAGTGAAAACTCAGGCGTATTCCTCCTCCCCTTTGCGAACAGATAATCCCGTTATTGGCCAAATGCCTATAATGGTTGTCCCCTAATCGCACATTGAAAATATTGCCGTGGTCGTTTCTTCTCATCACTAATTCTTCCAAAAGTCCCAGTTCATCAAATTCTCGCATGGCCTTTTCCTTAAGCAGTTGATTTTTTGCTGCAATATTTTGGATCCCATAACGTCGAAGTACTCTGAGTGAAAATTTTAGGCTTCCAAAGTTAAAAGGGTCCAGATGCCCTGGTTCTAGGCGATTGGCAAATTCAATCTCGCCCTTTCTGGAGAGGTCACCGTTTACGGAATTGAATCCAATGGACTTCGGTTTAAAATACTTTTTTGCCCGGTCTTTAAATAAAAAGAAACCATTCCCATAACCGGAGAGCAACCACTTATATGCACTGGTTCCCAGGACATCAAAGGCCGAAGCCTCAAAATCTAAATCAACGGAACCCAAGAATTGTGTACCGTCGGCAATAATCAATAGATCTGGAAATTCACGTTTAAGGTCTTTTAAAAATTCTAAATCTATGAGTACCCCGTTCAACCATTGCACCACACTCAAGGCCAGGATGGAAATATTGTCGGACTTTATCCTTTTATAAATACTTTCCTCCAGATACTCTCCAGTCTTTGCGTAATGAACTACAAACCCCATTTGATCAAAAGGCCAATTTACCGAAGGATAGTCATCTTCCAAAAGCAATACCCTATGTCCGAGGTCCATGCCGTTTAGCAACAGGTTGAGTCCTAAGGAAAAATTCGGTGTCAGGGCCACATTATAGGCCTTGCCATTAAAAAACCGGGCCACCTCCCGCTTCGTTTCCAATATAAGTTGTACCAAGTCCATAGAGCGTCCGACACCTCCATCGTTAAAACAGGAAAGATCGTATTCCCTTCTCCAATCCATTAAGCCCTTGGGCAGTAGACCACAAGAGGCCGTATTGGCATAAACACCCTTGCTCGCAAATGGAAATTCCTCTTTTATGTTCTTCATAAGCCTACACAAGATACTTCCCAATTACCGTATCTTTGCCTTTAAAGATAGCCAATCACATGTTTTCCAAGAATAAAAAAGAAACACAAGTGGATTTGGAACAGCACGAACTTCTAGAAACGGCTCAGGCCCGAATAAGACAGAAGAAACGGTTGTATGCCCATTTTGTCCTTTTTTTGATCGGCAGCGTTTTTCTGGTATTGATCAATAAGATCCTGAAGTATTGGGAAGAGTACGATTGGTTCATTTGGGCCATTACCTTTTGGGCATTTTTGTTTATTCTCCACCTTTTCAACGTATTTGTAAGTCAACGGTTTATGGGCAAGGAATGGGAACGCAAACAGCGTGAAATATTGGTAGCCAGGCAAAAAGAACGAATCGCCGCGTTGCAAAAGGAAATAGAGGTGGATTTCCCACTTACAACAATCAATAAAAAAAAAGACATTTGAATACCATTTGCATGATTGCGGCCATGGGGCAAGATCGCGCTTTAGGCAAGGACAACGATTTATTATGGCGGCTACCGGACGATTTTGGACGCTTCAAAAAACTCACCTCGGGACATAAAATAATTATGGGGAGAAAAACCTTCGACAGCCTTCCGAGACCCTTGCCCAACCGTTTGCACATCATAGTGACCCGGGACCTCAATTACATGACTTCTTTTGAAGATTGCATTGTGGTACACAGTTTGGAAGCCGCAATCGAATTGGTAAAGGAAGATAAACTTTCCTTCATTATCGGAGGTGGGGAGATTTACAGGCAAGGGGAAAAATTTGCAACTAAATTAGAACTGACGCTGGTATATGCCCAATTTCCCGAGGCCGACACCTTTTTTCCAGAAATTGATCAAACCGCTTGGATATTGATCAACGAGGAATATCATCCCAAAGATGACCGCCATCCATTCGATTTTACCTATATGACCTATTTGAGGCGTTAACCGAAGTGCTCAAAATTCCAGTGCTTCCATGGAATAACGAATATGAGCCGGTATCGAAAGTAGATTCCTGAGTACCTCCACATCGGAATTACTATAAAATTGATGGTTTCCCAAGGCTCTTTGATCATTGGTAAGTCCGTTTCTCGCTAAAATCGATTGGGTCTGCCTAGCCACGGCTTCGCCGGAATCGATGATTTGCACCTTTTCAGGAAGTAATTCCCTTAATAGTGGAACGAGATAGGGATAATGGCTACAACCCAACACCAAATAATCGATTCCTTCCTCCAACATGGGGGCCAAATACCCTTCCAGCAATTTTCTGGTTTCCGGAGATTGAAGTTCTCCCCTTTCTATCTGTTCTACCAAACCTTTTCCCTCCTGTTCCAACACACGGATACCCTTGGCATGGATCTCCGAAGTACTATGAAAAAGGGCACTTGAAAGCGTTCCTTTGGTAGCTAGAATACCCACGGTTTTGGATTTGGAACCTAAGGCTGCGGGCTTTATGGCCGGTTCTATACCGATAAATGGAACCGGATAATGGCTTCTCAAATGGGCAATGGCATTGGTAGTTGCCGTATTGCAGGCCACAACGATAAGTTTGCAATTCCTTTGTAATAGCAATTCCGCGTTCTTAACACTTAACGAAAGAATTTCTTCCTTGGGCCTTTCGCCGTAAGGGGCATTATTGCTATCGGCAAGATACAAAGTGTCCTCATGGGGCAGCAACTTTTGGATTTCCTTCCAAATGGAAGTCCCTCCGATACCCGAATCAAAAATACCTATGGGTCTATCCTTCATGTCACGGTTCATTGTTCCAGAACTTCGAATATAGATTGTCCATTTAAACCGTTAGGGAATATGATTCCCGACCAAATCGCCAGGGTCACGGCGATATCCAAAATTCCGGTACAATGTGGCGCGCCGCCCTTTTCGGTTCGCTTTCCGAAACAAAGTAACGGTACACGACAATTGCTAGTTTGAGGGTCACCCCCAGGGTCTAAAAAAAGGGTGGATCGTAAATAAGGCAAGGAAAGCGAATGCTTAAGGCACATGGATGGATTTGCTTAAAACAAATGTAAATAAAATACCCCTTTAAAACTTTAAATGCGGTCAAATGAAATCCTTTATTGTTACTTTTACGGCAAGAAGCCTATTTTTAGACCCATGAATTATATAGCGTCCATAGGTAGTTATGCGATGATGGTAAGGGAGGTCTTTAAAAAACCTACCAAATGGCGCATAATGAGGTCGTTGATCTTCAAGGAAATTGATGAACTGATTTACGGATCGCTGGGTATCCTCATCTTTATTTCGTTTTTCATCGGAGGTGTGGTCTCCATACAAACGGCATTGAACCTCACCAATCCCATTTTACCCAGAAATCTCATTGGCTTTGCCACAAGGCAGTCCATAATATTGGAGTTTGCCCCTACCTTTTGCTCCATCATCATGGCCGGAAAGGTGGGTTCCTACATCACATCGAGCATAGGTACCATGCGGGTTACCGAACAGATAGACGCATTGGAAGTCATGGGTGTGAATGCGCTCAATTATCTGGTATTCCCAAAAATTATTGCGATGCTCATGTATCCCTTTATCATCGCCATATCCATGTACCTGGGTATCCTGGGGGGTTGGGTAGCCGGGGTTTTTGGCGGTTTTAGTACCAGTGCGGATTTTATAGAGGGCGTACAAATGGATTTCAAACCTTTTCATGTTACCTACTCGTTTATAAAAACCTTGGTTTTTGCCTTTGTTTTGGCCACAGTCCCTTCCTTCCATGGATTTTATATGAAAGGTGGTGCTTTGGAAGTGGGCAAGGCCGCCACTTCATCCTTTGTTTGGACCAGTGTTATCATCATCATTTTGAACTATATACTAACGCAGCTCCTCCTGGGCTAATGATAGAGGTAAACGACATACATAAGTCATTTGGCGAGGCCCATGTGCTAAAGGGTATAACTACCTGTTTTGATAAAGGGAAAACCAACCTGATCATCGGACAGAGCGGTTCCGGGAAAACCGTATTCATTAAATGCCTATTGGGACTTTTTACCCCGGAAAAGGGAAATATAAGCTACAATGGCCAAATATATTCCGAGTTGTCGATAAGCGAACAGCGTAATCTTAGACAGGAAATGGGCATGGTGTTTCAGGGGAGTGCTCTTTTTGATTCTATGACGGTTGAAGGCAACGTTCGATTCCCCTTGGAAATGTTTACCAAACAATCGGATTCCGAAATGCAGGATCGTGTTGATTTTGTACTAAAACGGGTAAACCTCGTGGATGCCCATCAGAAATACCCCTCTGAAATTTCGGGTGGAATGCAAAAAAGAGTGGCTATTGCCCGGGCCATAGTGATGAATCCCAAATATCTTTTTTGTGATGAACCCAACTCCGGGCTCGATCCAAAAACAGCCATATTGATCGATAACCTCATCCAGGAGATTACGCAGGAGTATGATATTACTACCATTATAAACACCCACGACATGAATTCCGTAATGGAAATTGGGGAAAAAATCATCTTTTTAAAGAACGGCATTAAGGAATGGGAAGGTACCAACAAGGAAATATTCAAGACTGATAACGAAGCCGTTACCAATTTTGTCTACTCCTCGGAGCTTTTCAAAAAAGTCCGTCAAATGTATATTGAAGAACGAAATTAAGCGCCACGTTCTAGGCAACTCACGGTAAGGTGGTTTATCTCTTTGTTCTGGAAAGACGCATTTCTTCGACGGGTATCAGCATTGGCCTTACCACTAATTTGGGTCCAGTTCCTTCAGTTGTATATTTTTATCCCCCAAACGTAGCTTCAGCCAGTCCGTAAGCTTTTTTGCGTCTTTGGCCTTTTGATTTTTGGATATTCCCTTTTTCCATCTTACTTCAAAAACGGGTAGGGTATCCGTTTTGTTGAAATCCGTAGTAATCACATAGGAAAATCCCATGGCCGTAAGGTTCTCATAATTGGTCTTGGCCTCGGTACTTATCGCGCGAAATGGGATTTGCCGGGTAGCAGATTGTTTTAATCGATTTACCTCGGACTCCAACAATTGTATCTTTTCGTCCTTGCCCAGTAAGGCTTCCTTTTGGGATTCGTATAATTCATTGACATATTTCAGTTGGTCCACTGCCTCATTTTTTGATCCCTGTATAATACGTAACTCCGAATTCTGCAACTTGGAAAACTCGTTCTTTTGGGATTCCCAGGTCGCTATAATATTGTCCGGGACCGTTTCATTGCCCATGAACACCAATTCTATGGAAGGATTTTCACCATGATTAAATTCAATATCCGAGAAGTCTTCCAGAAACCGTCCTTCTCCCGAAAATTGATAGGGTACGATTTTTTCGTTAATAAATTGATTGGCCTGATTTCTGAACAAAGATTCCTGAAAGACATCGTAAAAAGTAAATCCCGCAGGCACCATTACCAAAATAGCAACAATGGAAGCCACACGGGAAACCAATCGCCGTTTACGGGAATTTACATACCGGACCATAGGAAATCGCAACAATTTGAGCACCAAAAAGGTGGCCAAAGCAATAAATATGGTGTTGATGATAAATAGGTACATGGCTCCCCAGGCGTATTGCCAATTTCCAATGGCCAGGCCAAAGCCGACAGTGCACAAAGGAGGCATAAGGGCGGTCGCAATGGCAACACCAAATATTACGGAAGCAATGGTACCCTTTTTTGCACGTGCGATCACCAATGCCAGCCCACCAAAAAAAGCGATCAACACATCCCGTATGTCGGGCGCGGTGCGGGCCAAAAGTTCGGAGGACTCATCGCGCAATGGAAAAAACCTAAAGAAGAGATAGGCGGTAAGCACGCTTAGGACCACCATGACCGTAAAATTCTTGAGCGATCGTCTGAGGGTATCAATATCATTGATGGCTACCGACATACCAATGCCCAAAATAGGGCCCATTAAGGGAGAGATCAACATCGCTCCGATTACAACGGCCGTAGAATTGGCATTAAGGCCAACGGAAGCAATAAAAATGGAACAGATCAAAATCCATGAAGTATGTCCTTTAAAAGGGATATCGGCGATAATGGCCTCCTTGGTCGCCCCTTGATCCGTATTACTTCGGATATCGAGCAGTTCAAAAAGGAATTTTTTGGTACTGCCCAACAGTCCTTGGAAATCCTTTTTTACGTCGCTACCACTATCTTTGGGCATTTTCGGGGGGCTGGCGTTACCCTGATTTAAACCTTCATTCATAATCATCCATATTCGTTACCAAAGGTGTCCTTTACCTTTGCCAACACTTTTTTGATGTCCTGTTCCTTGGACTTGGGACAAATTAACAATACCTCCTTCTTGTCCACGATAATATAATCCTTTAGTCCATCCACCACTACGATCTTTCCTTTAGGGGAGCGAATCATATTTCCGGAGGCATCTTCACACAACAAACTGCTATTTACAATAGCGTTGTTGTTTTCGTCCTTGTCCAACTTGTCGAACAAAGATCCCCATGTTCCCAAATCGTTCCAATCGAAAGAGGCCGGAAGTACATAAATGGACCTTGATTGCTCTAAAATAGCATAATCAATGGAGATATTTTCAGCTTTTACGTAGTTCTCGGCAATAAATCCTTTTTCATCAGCGGTATTGTAACAATACATTCCCTCGGAAAAAAGCTCATGTTGTTCAGGTTGATGTTCTTTAAACGCATTGACAATGGTATTGACACCCCAGATGAAAATTCCGGCATTCCAAAGAAAGTTACCCTGGGCCAAAAATTCCTTGGCCGTTTCATAATCCGGTTTTTCACGAAATTGATGGACTTTCTTCAACCCGGCATCCGTCCCCTTCTCAAACTCGATATATCCAAATCCAGTATTGGGAAAGGTGGGTACAATGCCCAAGGTACAGAGCACATCTTCCTTCTCACATTTTTCAAAACAGCGAATGACATCGGAGGCAAATGCTTTCTCGTCTTCGATCCAATGGTCGCTTGGCGCCACGATCATCACCGCATTGGGGTTCATCTTCTGTATCTTCAGTGCCGCATAGAGGATGCACGGGGCCGTATTCCTCATTGCAGGTTCCAAGACCACTTGCTCCGGTTTTACCGCAGGCAATTGTTCCAATACCAGATCATTATAGCGTTCATTGGTCAATACAAGGATATTTTCCGTGGGCACAAATGCATTAAGACGTTTAAAGGTCTTCTGGATAAGGGTATCTCCCGTGCCCAACATATCATGGAACTGTTTGGGATAAGTAGTAGTACTTACCGGCCAAAACCGGGACCCTACCCCCCCTGCCATTAATACGGCATAATAGTTTGCATTCATTGTTTCAGTACTTGATAATTCAATTTTTGTTTTTGGTATTGGTCGTCGATTTAATCGGTCAGGAAACTGGTTAATCCGTAATCAGCTCCACCTCGGCATTGGGTTGAAAAAGATACACTCTACCTGTACCCAGTTCCACACATTCATACCGCTTTACACGCTTGTTCCCTTTTTTGTACAATTTCCCGTTATGGATGCGAAAAATGCTTCCCAAAGGTAATTGAAAAATGTAAGTTTTATCTGTATGGCCTGCATCAAATTGTTTGAGAGCCAAGGATAAATGGGCATCCGTATCACTACTGGCCCTAGGGTTCTTAAAGTGTTTGGCCAATACGGGCAGCAGTTGGGATGGGAAAATCTCCGGACGAATAAAGGGTAGCATCAAATATTGGAAGGTCCGCTTCCATTCCGTTCCATGAGGCTTTATCCGTCTCCCATACTTTTCAAAGGCAATTAAATGGGCCATTTCATGGACCAGGGTAATCAAGAAGCGATAAGGGTTTAAGGAGGCATTAACGGTAATTTGGTGCAACCCATTCGGCAATCTTCTATAGTCGCCGTGTCGGGTTACCCTATGATTTACAATCTTAAGGTGTACGCCGGTCTTTTGGATAAGCTGCAGGCAGGGCGCCACGGCCCGTTCCGGCAGATATTTTTCAAGGGTCGTATCCATTGGTATAAAAATAAGGATTAAAGCAATGGAATTGGAGATAATGAAAGACTTAGGGGGTACTGCTACTAACCTGTAATAACTTTCCGTTGTAAAGTTTATGCCCGGTCAGCGCAAATTCCTTTATGTATTCGGCCATATCCAGGGCAGTCGTAGGTGCCCGATATCCCGGAAATGCTTCCTCCAGCATTTCGGTCTGTACCGCCCCAAGGGCCAAAACATTGAACGAGGGACCGGTTTCCTTAAATTCCTCCGCCCAGAGCTCCGTTAAGGTGATGAGTGCTCCTTTGCTGGAACTGTATGCCGAAAGCCCGGGAAACTTAACACTACCTTGTACTCCGCCCATAGAACTTATGTTCACTACATGGCCTTGTCCGGGCATATAGGGGAGCACCGTCTTAACCATTTCCGCAACACCGAAAACATTTACTTGGTACACTTCTTGAAATTCCTGGCTTTGGGTCTCCAAAAACGGTTTGTTCAACAATTTCCCGGCATTGTTGATTAGGATATCCACGGTTTTCCATTCCTTCAAGATGTGCTCCAATTTTTGTAAGTCTTCCTTACTGCAAAGATCGAACGGGAAAGCGGAAATATTCGAATGTGCCAAATCAAGTATGGGCCGGGGATTGCGGGAAAGTGCTAAGACCCGATGTCCGCCCTCCGCCATCAATCGGGCCAGTTCAAAACCGATACCCCGACTACAACCTGTAATAACAACCTGCGCCATTAATAATAACGTATTTCTTTTTGTGGTGCATTGACCACTTTCCGGACCACCGGAATAAACTGGTTCACCAATCGGGCCATGTGCTCAAAATCCATGAGGTGTGCTTCATCCCCTACCTTGTGATACTGATCAAAATTGGTGAAATCGAAGGTGGAAAAGGTATGTGCGGGAACATTGAATGCCGTGTGAAAAGGAAAATTGTCCGACCGTTGAAAAAGATTGAATTGTTTGGCCGTGGGTAAAAATCCTACCAAATTCTCTCCGGCATACCCATTGCATACTTGGGCGAGGTTGGATTTCCCATAACCGCTAGCATAGGTGACATATTCCCTATCTACCAAAGGCACCCCGATCATTTCATAATTAAGCACCAGATAGAGGTCCAAGTTTAGCGCTTTTAACTTTTTGGCCAAGTGTTTCGACCCCAAAAGTCCCTTTTCCTCAGCACTGAACAATATAAAAAGGATACTGCGTTTATTGGATTTGGTAGTTCCAAAATACCTGGCCATTTCAAGGACCATTGTGCTGCCAGAAGCATTATCGTTTGCGCCATTGGCGATGGCATCCCCACCTTCGGGTGCAATTAGCCCAATATGGTCATAATGGGCACCGATTATGACGAATTCGTCTTTAAGGTCGGCATCGTTACCCGCTATCCAGCCTACCATATTATAAGCAGGTTTGTTAAAATTGGACAAGGTATCCCGGTAGGTTTCAAAAAAGGGCCTTAGCTGATTTTGCTGGAATATTCCCTCGATAAATTGAGCGGCCTTTTCTATACCCTCGCTACCTGAATCCCGCCCTTGTAATTCATCCGAGGCTAAAAAGCTGAGTATGCCCTTTACCCGGGTACCATCGGAAAACGCCGTCTTCGCAAAGGACGACTCGGAGTCTACCCGCTTTTCCGACATCCCGATTTGCCGGGATTTCTCGCCAGAGGGTGAATCCGTTATATCTTCCCGAATGACCTTCCCCGTTTTCGAATTGGCGGTCGTGGCATCCGTATTCCGAAGCTTGGTTGCACCACAGGCCATTAAAATGGAGCATACAAATAATTGAAGTATATATTTCATAACCGATAGGGTTTTACGGCCAAGGACAAAAAGCACCCGAAAAAAGGGTGCCTAATTTTTTGAAAAACGTTCCAATTTCCCGAAAGGGATTTCTGCCTAGGCCAACATGGTCACCGGATTTTCCAGATAGGAACGCAAGGTCAACAAATACTGTGCACCGGTTGCCCCATCCACCGTTCTATGATCACAGGCCAAGGTAACCTTCATGGTATTGCCTACCACGATTTCCCCATTTTTTACCACTGGCTTTTGTACTATGGCCCCGACGGACAAAATTGCTGAATTGGGCTGGTTGATAATAGAAGTAAACTCCACAATACCGAACATTCCCAAATTGGAGACCGTAAAGGTACTACCTTCCATTTCGGCGGGCGTCAATTTTTTGTTTCTGGCTCTTCCTGCCAAATCCTTTACCGATGCACCAATCTGCGTAAGACTCATCTGATCCGCAAATTTGAGTACAGGGACTACTAGACCTTCATCCACGGCAACGGCAACACCGATATGCACATGATGTTTGTAAATTGTGGTATCCCCGCCCCAAGTGGTGTTCACTTGTGGATGCTTTTTTAGGGCCATGGCGCAGGCCTTCACCACCATATCATTAAAAGAAACCTTGGTATCCGGCAAGTCGTTGATCTGTTTTCTGGAGGCAATGGCGTTGTCCATATCCACCTCAATGGTCAAATAATAATGTGGCGCGGTAAACTTGGATTCGGCCAAACGCTTGGCAATGACCTTGCGCATTTGCGAGTTCTTGATTTCCTCGCTACTTTCCTCACCAACGGGCAGATTGATAGGTGCAACGGCCTGTTTTGCCGGAGCCTCTTCGGCAACCCCTGTTGCCGGCGCTGCAACAGGTTGGGCTTGCTGTGGTTTATAATTTTCGATGTCACGTTTGATAATACGGCCATGGTCCCCCGTTCCGTTTACTTGGGTCAGGTTTATTCCTTTATCCGCCGCTATTTTTTTGGCCAAAGGAGAAGCAAAGACGCGCTGCCCTTCGGAAACAGTCTTGATTTCGGTCGCTGTCCCGGCCTGTTGTTCTTCCATCTTGGCTTCAGTCGCTTCCGAGGAGGATTCGGTTTTGGGCGCTGAAGCTGCGGGTTTGGCATTCAAAACGGCATTCACATCCGTTCCAGCCGGTCCTATAACGGCCAACACTTCATCCACGGGCGCGGAACCACCCTCATCAATTCCAATATGCAATAAAGTTCCCGAGTAGAAGGATTCAAATTCCATAGTGGCCTTATCGGTTTCTATTTCGGCCAAGATATCCCCTTCTTCCACCGTATCGCCTACTTTCTTCAACCAGGTGGCCACGGTTCCTTCTTCCATGGTATCGCTCAATCGGGGCATTTTAATAATTTCAACACCTTCAGGAATTTCCACAGCCTCTGAACTTGTCGTATCAACAGTGTCGGATGGGGCATCCTGGGCTGCGGCGTTATCTGTTGTAGAAGCTTCTTCGGTGGTGCTTGTAGAAGCTCCGTTCAAAAAGCCAGAAATATCCTCTCCTTCGTCACCGATAATAGCTAATAGCGTGTCCACGGGAGCCCCGTCCCCTTCAGCAATCCCAATATGCAGCAATGTACCCTCGTGAAACGATTCGAATTCCATGGTGGCCTTATCCGTTTCTATTTCGGCAAGAATATCGCCTTCCTCAACTTTATCGCCAACCTTTTTCAACCATTTGGCCACGGTACCTTCTTCCATGGTATCGCTCAAACGGGGCATATTTATTACTTCAGCCATTTAACTATAATTTATGTTGTACAAATGGGTAGTCCTCCTGCTCATAGACCATATCATATAATTGGTTTACAGGTGGATATTCCGATTCCTCTGCAAATTTCTCACATTCCTTGACCTTCTCTTTTACCCTATTATCTATATCTTTGATCTGTTCTTCCGTGGCATAGCCCTTTTCCATAATAACATCCAAAACCTGTGTGATGGGATCGATCTTCTTGTATTCCTCCACCTCATCCTTGGTTCGGTAATGCTGTGCGTCGGACATGGAATGCCCCCTGTACCTGTACGTCTTCATTTCCAAAAATGTGGGTCCGCCACCGCTTCGGGCACGCTCTATGGCCTTGCTCATCTCCTGGGCAACGGTAACGGGGTCCATCCCGTCAACAGGACCACATGGCATTTCATAGCCCAATCCAAGTTTCCATATCTCCGTACTATGCGAGGTTCGGGCAACCGAGGTACCCATGGCGTATCCATTGTTTTCGCAAACAAAAACTACAGGAAGCTGCCAGAGCATGGCCAGATTAAAACTTTCGTGCAAAGAACCTTGTCGAACCGCCCCATCGCCCATATAGCATAAGGTGACGGCATCCCGTTTAAAATATTTATCGGCAAACGCCAAGCCCGTCCCCAAAGGTATCTGGCCCCCAACAATTCCATGACCGCCATAAAATCGATGTTCTTTGGAAAAAATATGCATCGAGCCTCCCATTCCCTTGGAAGTGCCGGTCACTTTACCATAAAGTTCCGCCATTACTTTTTTAGGGTCGGCACCCATTCCAATGGGCTGGACATGGTTTCTATAGGCCGTGATCATCTTGTCCTTGGTAAGGTCCATAGCGTGCAAAGCCCCTGCCAATACGGCCTCCTGTCCATTATACAAGTGAAGGAACCCCCTAACTTTTTGCTGAATATAAACGGCTGCTAGCTTATCTTCGAATTTTCTCCAAAACAGCATGTCCTCATACCATTTTAGATAGGTTTCCTTGGTTATTTTTTCCATTAAATCTCTTTTAGCATTTAAATTTCGTCCACCCGGCACCCTTTAAAAAATCGGGGCACGGAAAGAAAAACAAAAATACACATATAAATGAATGGATAAAAAAAATTGGAGCAAAAGGCTACTGGTTCCGGAAACTTCAAATTTCCGTAAAAGTTATCCTTTCAGAACTGCTGGTCATCCTGTAAGAAAGAGGTATCAAAGGCCAAAGGAAGAATATCGGCAATAGAGGCACAACGAATAACGGGGCCGGTCTCCCCCATTAAAAAGAGTTCGATCGGGCGCTTCTGCCGCACTTCATATTCGGAAATGGATTGCCTACAATTGCCACAAGGGGCGGCGGGCTTATCCACCGTATATTTTTTTGAGGCAGCTGAAATGGCAATGGATCTGATGGTTTCTCCGGGAAATTGGGCCCCGGCCTGAAATACGGCCACCCGTTCCGCACATAGACCCGAAGGAAATGAGGCATTTTCTTGATTGCTACCGATTACGACTTGCCCATTCTCCATGAGGACCGCAGCGCCTACCTGAAAATTGGAATAGGGCGCGTAGGCATTTTTACGCGCCGCAATGGCACTATGCATTAATTCCTTACGCTCTGGAGATAGTTCATCGATGGAATCGAAGAATTGCAATTCAAAACTCACTTTTAGTTTCTTCATAGGTATATGGCGGATAGACTTTTAATAAAAATAACAAAACCCGTTCAATGACGGGTTTTGTTGTATGCTATCCTATGTATTTTATCTCTAATCGTTAAGGTATTCCTCACCTAAATTAAACGTAAGTGAAAAACGCAAGGTGTTTTCCAACGGGTTTCTTACCTGGGAAGTAGAAAATAGGTAGGACAAGTCTATTTGGGCGGCCTTAAAACGGAAACCTGCACCGAGGGTAAAGAACTTTCTGGAACCTTTTTCTTCGCTTTCGTTAAAATATCCGGTGCGTACCATAAAGGCGTCCTGATATACGTATTCCGCTCCCAATGCCCAAGTGAATTCCTGAAGTTCCTCGCTAAAACCATCAGGGGCATCACCAAAGGATTCAAAAACACCATTAAAAAACCCAATGTTCTGATATTCGTCGTTATCATCGGAATCCACGTCGCCATCGCCATCAAAATCCCGAGGTGTGGGCACCAATAATTTATTGACTTCGGTAGTCAAACCTATTACATTGTCCTGATCCAGGATAAAATCAAAGCCGACTCCGAATTTTAGGTTGGTAGGTAAAAAGTTTTCCTGCCCACCTTCGTCATATTGTATCTTCCCCCCCAAATTGGAGATATTGAAACCAGCCCTCCAGCGTCCGTCAAAACTACTGTAGGCCTTTTCCCGTGATCGGTAGTAACCTGCAATATCAACGGCAAATGAGCTGGCCGCTTGGGAATCCACATCACCGTTTTGTGGCAATCTCAGATTGGAACGTATAAACCGTCCAGCAACGGCCATGGAGAAAGTTGGACTCAATTTAAGGGAATATGATCCATCTAGGGCCAATTCGTTGGGTTTGGCCAAAGTACCCGGGTCATTGGCAAACTGCCTTAGTTCTATTTCACCTAAAGTAAAATACCGAAGGCTCAGGGCAAAGGCACTTTGTTCGCTAATTTTATTGTAAAAACTGGCGTTCAAGAGGGCAATATCCGTAATGATACTTTCCAGATAGGGGGTATAGCTAAGACCAATACCCATTTTTCGCTCTGCAAAGGCAAATTTTGCCGGGTTCCATTGTTGTGAAAAAGCGTCGGTGGATGTGGCCACCCCAATATCCCCCATACCGGCGGATCGGGCATCGGCTGCAATGGTCAAAAAGGGAACGGCGGTGGTAATGACCCTTCGGTCATCCTGGGCGGAAAGCTTGCAAACTACAGCAAACAGTAACATTAAAGCTAGTTTCTTCATCTCTTAAGTAATCTGAATTTTAGTTACGTAGAAAGCGCTCCCACACCTACACTTTATACCTTATTCACACCTTAAACGGGGTTTTTAAGATTATCTTATGTTTAAGTCACAATATTTTTTAAGATTCATTCTAAGGGGAAAACCCAATTTACAAGGCATACTGGACCCTGTTTTCCCTAAAGGACACAAAAAGCCATTGTTACCAAAAAGAATGGCAAAGCCTATACTATAACCACTATTACTTCGTTATGATTTTAGAAAACCCCCGCAGCAAATTGGAATACCTTAAAATATTTTTTGGGCGATAAAATATTATATGCAAAACATCGTTTAATTAGCCAAAAAGCGACCATTATTAAATCAAAATACCAGTTAACATTGCCTTTGTTCAAGGTGACGTTGTGAACTCAAGTCCTAAATATGATGAAAAAAAAGTTTCTAAAAATTGTGCTTTCTTGTGCGATAGTAGCAGGAGGTTATACAGTGACGAGTTGTAAGAAGTCCGGTTCTTCTTCCTCCAAAAATATATCCAGAGCTACAGGTTGGAAAATTAACGCAAAGGAAGGTGGTTTTCAGTACAACACCGATTTCAAGGAGCAAGAAACAGCTCCAGGCCTTGTTTTTGTCGAGGGAGGTACCTTTACCAAAGGGAAGGTCCAGGATGATGTGATGCACGATTGGAACAATACTCCTACCGCTCAACATGTGCAATCCTTTTATATGGACGAGACCGAGGTGACCAACGTCATGTACTTGGAATACTTGGACTATTTGAAGAGTGTCTATCCTCCGGAAAATCCAAAATATGCCAATATTTATACCGGTGCACTCCCGGATACCTTGGTATGGAGAAACCGCTTGGGATTCAATGAAACCATGACCAACAATTACCTACGCCATCCGGCTTATGCCGAATATCCTGTGGTAGGGGTAAACTGGATACAGGCCACCCAATTTGCCGAATGGAGAACGGATCGTGTAAACGAAATCATGTTGGAACGGGAAGGGTACCTTGCGAAGGATGCCAAGTACCAGGCCGCTACCGGAGAGGTAGAAGGCACTTTTAGTACCGAAGCCTATCTTAACCGACCAGAATCGGTTTATAATGGTCAGATCGACTCATTGCAGGGCAATAAGAAAAAAGATAGTGTGGCGGCTTATGCCAAAAGAAGCAGTGGCGTAATCATGCCGGAATATAGATTGCCAACGGAAACCGAATGGGAATACGCCGCCCAGGCCAACCAGGGTTCTAGGGAATACAACAACTACCGAGGAAGAAAGAAATATCCATGGGAAGGCGATTATACCCGAAACGGCCAACGCGTTGGCCGTGGGGATCAATTGGCCAATTTCAAGCAAGGCAAAGGTGATTACGGCGGAATTGCGGGATGGTCCGATGACGGGGCCGATATCACGGCTGAAGTGAAGTCCTACAAGCCCAACGATCTTGGATTGTACGACATGGCCGGAAATGTAGCCGAGTGGGTAGCCGATGTATACAGGCCCATTGTTGATGATGAAATCAGTGATTTTAACTACTACCGCGGAAACATTTACATGAAGACCGCCATAGGTGAGGACGGAAAGGTAAATATACTCAGGGATTCTATTGTATATGACACCTTGCCTAATGGGAAAATCGTTGCCGTAAACCTCCCTGGTGAGATTGCCATGGTACCTATCGACGAGCAAGAAACCTATTTAAGGACCAATTTCTCCAAAAGTGACAACAGGGGTTACCGGGACGGTGATCCTGGTTCCTCCCGATTCTTTGATCGTTTTAGTGACGAAGAGCAGGAAAAGGATGGTAAAAAAATGTACGATTCACCAAAGCATAAGGTGGAGAGGGATTCCGTAGGCAACCTCATTCGCCAGTATGATACCTCTAACCACAGGACTACATTGATCAACGATGAGGTGCGTGTGTACAAAGGTGGTTCCTGGAGGGACAGGGCCTATTGGTTAGATCCTGCCCAAAGAAGGTACTTGCCACAATATATGGCAACGGATTATATCGGCTTTAGATGTGCCATGTCCAGGGTCGGATCAAAATCCAAGTCCAAGAACAAGACCCCAAGAGGAAAAAAGGTGAAATAAGCCTGAAGAATAAAATACATATAAGAAGTCCCGGCAAATGTGTCGGGACTTTTTTTATATCTTCGATTTATGCAAATAATAGACCTACACCAACGCTTTCTGGAATATCCAAAAGCATCCACCGATACCCGTAAAATCCAGCCCAATTCTATTTTCTTTGCCTTAAAAGGGGCAAATTTCAATGGAAACCGCTATGCCAAAGAGGCTTTGGAAGAAGGGGCGGCCTATGCAGTAATCGATGAAGGGGAATTTAAACTTTCGGACAAGTATATTTTGGTGGACGATGTACTGAAAACGTTGCAAGAGCTGGCTACTTACCATCGAAACTTTTGTACGGCCAAGGTCATAGGACTTACCGGAAGCAATGGCAAGACTACCACCAAGGAATTGATCCATTCCGTACTCTCCAAAAAATATAGGACCATCGCCACAGAAGGCAATCTCAATAATCATATTGGGGTACCCTTAACCTTGCTGACCATTCGGCAGGATACGGAATTGGCCATTGTAGAAATGGGTGCCAACCATCAAAGGGAAATTGCTTTTTTGAGTGAAATCGCACAACCGGATTTTGGTTATATCACCAATTTTGGTAAAGCGCACCTAGAAGGTTTTGGAGGCGTCCAAGGTGTTATAAAAGGGAAAAGTGAATTATACGATTATCTCATTACCAACAACAAATCGGTTTTTATAAATGCCGATGACCCCATTCAATTGGAAAAAATGGGAGGCCACATTAAAAAATATGGATTCAGTACGGATAAACAGGAGTACTACAAAATTGAATTTTTAGGTGCGGACCCCTTTGTAGAACTAAAGGCGGAAGGTAGGGTAATACACTCCCAATTGATCGGCGGGTACAATTTCACCAATTGTGCCATTGCTATCTGTATGGGCAAATACTTTAATGTGGATATGCCTATGATCCAAACCGCCGTTGCCGATTACGTACCCAAAAATAATCGCTCCCAGATTTTGGAGAAAAAAAGAATGACTATTGTCCTGGATGCCTACAATGCCAACCCAACAAGTATGAAAGCCGCCCTGGAGAGCTTTGAAGTAATAGACAAAAGCCCGAAGATCGCCTTTCTGGGGGATATGTTCGAATTGGGGGAAACCGCCGCCGAGGAACATCAAAAAATTGTGGATATCGTATTGGGAATCGATTTGGAAAATGTCTTCTTAATCGGTGAACATTTTTATGCTACCCAAACGACCTACCCAAAGTTTAGATCACTTAAAGAGGTGGGTACATTCCTAAAAAGTAATCCCTTGCCCAAAGATAGAACACTACTTATCAAAGGCTCCAGGGGAATGGCCCTCGAAGGGCTATTGGATTTTCTTTGACCGGGAAACCAAAAATGTGGTTCCGGTTCAGTTGATGGGCCAAAAAGCAGACGCTTTGTGGAGTGTATTGGATTCGAACCAACGACCCCCGCCCTGTCAAGGCGGTGCTCTAAACCAGCTGAGCTAACACTCCGTAAATCAAAATTAAAATGGGCCCCGATTTAACGGACGGTCCATCGCCCGCCAAAGGTAAACTATATTTCGGATACCCAAAATCCAAAACTTCGGACACTTCATTCCTGTAGTCATATCCTAAGCTATTATTCTTCTAAATGTTCAAAATGACAAAAGATATGATCAACTCTTGGGAATTACACAAAAAATCAAGTAAAATAATGTATTTTTATGGGTTCATATAACAAAACTACATGTTGGCTTCTCGAATTGTCCCCCTTTGCCTTATATGGGCACTGGCATCTTGTTCCATTGACATCCCGGAAGATGTGGAAGCCGCATATGCCGAACTCCCGGAGACCATTGACTTCAATTTTCATATCCAGCCTATTTTGTCGGATCGCTGTTATGCCTGCCATGGTCCGGACGAGGCATCACGAAAGGCAGGTTTAAGGCTAGACCAAGAGGAGGAGGCATTCCACAAACTTGAAAGTGGCAACTTTGCCTTTGTTTCCGGAAAACCCGGAAAAAGTGAAAGCATTGATCGGATTTTGAGCGAAGATCCGGAGAAGACCATGCCACCGCCCGATTCCCATTTATCGCTTTCGGCGCTCGAAAAGGCAATGATCATCAAATGGATAGAACAAGGCGCCGAATGGAAACCCCACTGGGCCTTTGCCAAAGCCGATAAGCCGAAAGTACCGAATGCGGATGATACCCAATGGCCCAACCATAATGCCATTGACCGTTTTATACAGCAAAATCTGAAATTGAAAGGTTTTGAACCTTCTCCTGAGGCCAAGAAAGAGCGTTTGCTTCGCAGGGTAACCATGGACCTTACCGGATTGCCCCCTACCATCAAAGAGATTACCGCTTTCCTTAACGATAAAGGACCCCAAGCCTATGAAAAGGTGGTCGATCGATTGTTGGCTTCCGATGCCAATGCGGAACGGCTCGCCTTGGACTGGATGGATATTTCCCGCTATGCCGACTCCCATGGGCTGCACGCCGATGGCTGGCGCCTTATGTGGCCTTGGCGGGATTGGGTTATCAATGCCTTTAAGGAAAATATGCCCTATGATCAATTTGTCACCTGGCAGTTGGCCGGCGATCTCTTCCCCAATGCCACCAGGGAACAGAAATTGGCCACCGCATTTAACCGGAACCATCCGATGACGGCGGAAGGCGGGGCCATAGAAGAAGAGTTTCGCCTAAACTACGTTTGGGACCGGACGGAAACCGTGGGCACGGCACTTTTGGGACTAACCGTTGCCTGTGCGCGTTGCCATGACCATAAATTCGACCCCATATCCCAAAAGGACTATTTTCAAATGACTGCCTTTTTCAACAATGTTAAGGAACTTGGTATGACCGGTGATGATGGCAATTACGGCCCTATGCTTTCCCTCCCGGATCTGGAGACGGAAAAAAAGCTGGCGACCCTTGATGCGTCCATTGCGGAAAATGAAAATCGGTTGGAACTGACCAAAAAGGAGTTGACCGACCTCAAGGCCTACATGAAAAAATTACCCGAAAATTCGCGGCAAAATGGTCTTTTGGGGCATTACCCCCTCGAGAGATTGACCAAAAGCGGCAAGAAAAAGGAATATGTGGTAGACGACAATTTCAAGGTTACTACTAGAGAGGCTCCCAAAATGGCCAAGGGTAGAAAAGGAATGGCATTTGAATTTACCGGTGAGTATGATGAGATGCACATCACCGGTCTTCCTAATTTTGAATGGACCGATGAATTCTCCATGGGACTCTGGCTTAATACCACCAAGCGAGAGGCCGGGAAGACTCAAACTCTAATGGGCACGTCCAGTGAAAAGAATAGCTTTTGGCGTGGTTGGGATTTTTACCTGGACAGTCTGAATCACTTAAATGCCCGATTGATCCATTCCTTGCCTCATAATTACATCCATGTGCGTTCCAAGGATTCCATTGCCAAAAATGAATGGCATCATGTAGCCTTTACGTATGATGGCTCTGGAAAGGCAAAAGGTCTACGGCTGTTCATGAACGGAAAGAAAGTAAAGACTACCATTCCTTACGACCGTCTATATAAATCCATAAAAGCGGTACAATCTGCCACGCATGTTGTTTACGATAGACCTGTTAGGGTAGCCAAAAGCTATCGGTCGTTTACTGGGGAAAATGGAATCTTTAAGGGCAAATTGGATGATATTTATGTGTATTCCAGACAGCTCACTCCCTCGGAGATAGCTAAATTGGCTGAAAATAACAATAGTACCTCGACTTCAAAAGACCTCTTGGCCACGGATTATTGGGTGGATCAGGCTCAGGAAGTCAGGAAAATCCAAAAAAAGCTTAAGGCGGTCAGGGAACAATGGCTCCAACAGATGATGCCCGTTATGGAGGTTATGGTAATGGAGGAGATGCCCGAAAAAAGAACCGCTTTTGCCTATAATCGCGGAGATTACTCACAACCTATATATCCGGTCGAGGCCACGACTCCGGAAGTGTTGCCCAAGTTTCCGGAAGATTACCCAAAAAACCGCCTGGGGTTGGCCCAATGGATTTTTTCCCAGGACAATCCGTTAACGGCGCGCGTAACGGTTAACCGCTATTGGCAAATGGTTTTTGGTAAAGGGTTGGTAAATACGCCTGAGGATTTTGGTGTACAAGGTGCACTCCCCACCCATCCTCAATTGTTGGACTGGATGGCCACTACTTTTGTAGAAAGCGGTTGGGATGTTAAAGCCTTGTTGAAGACGATGGTAATGTCGCATACCTACCGACAATCTTCGGAAGTTTCCGAGGAAATGCGCGAAAAAGATCCTAATAATCGTTATTTGGCGCGAACCAATAGTTATCGATTGCCTGCGGAAATGATTCGGGACAACGCCTTGGCCGCAAGTGGGCTTTTGGTCCAACAACTAGGGGGCAAAAGTGTGAAACCCTACCAACCCGAAGGGCTATGGATCGAAAAGAACAGTTTCTCTCACATATTGTTGAACTATAAGGAATCCGAGGGGGACAGCCTGTATCGAAGGGGATTGTACACGTTTATTAGAAGAACCGCACCGCATCCAGCAATGACCGCTTTTGATGCGCCATCCCGTGAAGTCTGCACCATAAAACGGGAAAACACGAACACGCCCCTACAAGCTTTGGTATTGCTGAACGATACCCAATTTGTGGAAGCTTCAAAGGTACTCGCCGCCCGAATGCAAAAAGAGGGTGGAACATCCCTGGATGATCAGATTGCTTATGGATTCCGTCTGGCCGTAAGCCGGTTTCCCAAAAAAAAGGAAGCTCAAATTTTAAGGGAGTTGTATGATGCCCAATCCGAAAAATATAGAACCAACCCGAAAGAAGCCCAAAAGCTTTTGGCCGTAGGAGAAAAGAGATTGGACGATTCACTGGATAAAAATAAGACCGCGGCCCTAACCATGGTGGCCAATACCATTCTAAATCATGATGAGGCCTATATGAAAAGATAATAACCCATTAATCGCCAGTGTCCTTTAGCCAAATACCTTTTGAACAAGGCGCTGCGAAGACCTAAGCTTAAAAAAGTTCAGAACATGTGCACCCATAGCCATAACAAAAATTACACCCGAAGAGATTTCCTTACCAAGACTACCTTGGGAATGGGGGCGCTTTCCATGGCCTCCATGCTAGATCCCACAGGAATGTTCGCCAAAAACACACCTTTGGCACCCATTTCCGGCAATGGGGGCGGTGTCTTGGGAAAACCGCATTTCCCCCCCAAGGTAAAGCGGGTCATTTACCTCTTTCAAAGCGGGGCACCTTCGCAATTGGATCTATTCGACTATAAGCCCTTATTGAACAAAATGAACGGACAGGACCTGCCAGAAAGCGTGCAACAGGGACAGCGGCTAACCGGAATGTCCTCAGGCCAGGCCTCCCTACCTATTGCGGGTACCATCTTTGATTTTAAGCAACACGGACAAAGTGGCGCATGGATGAGCAATCTTATGCCGCACACCTCCAAGATAGTGGACGACCTCTGTTTTATTAAATCGATGTATACAGAAGCCATAAACCACGATCCGGCCGTTACCTTTTTACAGACGGGATCCCAATTACCGGGAAGACCTTCCATTGGTTCCTGGGTCAGTTACGGCTTGGGATCGGACAACAAAAACCTCCCCGAATTTGTTGTACTCGTCACCAAGGACAAATACGGTCAACCCTTGTATTCTAGGCTATGGGGCAATGGTTTCCTGCCATCACAACATCAAGGAGTCCAGTTCAGGGCAGGAAAGGACCCCGTTCTTTATTTGACCAATCCCCCGGGAATCGATGGCCAGAGCCGGCGTGAGCAATTGGACCACTTACAAAAACTGGAAAAAATAAATCATGAGGATGTTGGTGATCCCGAGATTTTGGCGCGTATGGCCCAATATGAAATGGCTTTTCGCATGCAGACATCCGTTCCGGAGATTATGGATACCAAGGATGAACCGGATTATATCTATGATATGTACGGGGAGGACAGTCGTAAACCGGGTACGTTTGCGGCAAACTGCATTTTGGCTAGACGCTTGGCCGAACGCGATGTAAAGTTCATTCAATTGTACCATCAAGGATGGGATCAACATGGCAATCTACCCAGTGCCATTAAAGTACAGTGCAAGGATACCGATCAGGCCACCGCCGCCTTGATCACCGATTTGAAACAGCGGGGCATGTTGGAGGATACCCTGGTCATCTGGGGTGGCGAGTTTGGTCGTACCAACTACTCCCAAGGGCAGTTGACGGCAACCAATTTTGGTCGGGACCACCATCCCAAATGCTTCACTATTTTTATGGCGGGAGCCGGAATAAAAAAAGGAATGACTTTGGGGGCAACGGATGAATTTGGCTATAATGTAGCACAACGACCGGTACATGTCCATGATTTTCAGGCTACCCTAATGCATCTGTTGGGCGTAAATCATGAAAAACTTACTTTCAAATTCCAAGGAAGGAGATATCGACTTACGGATGTCCACGGAGAAGTGGTCAACGAAATATTGGCATAAAACAACAGTATACTTAAACTAGCAACCATGAAAAAAAACTACACAAATCGCAGGGATTTCGTCAAGAAAACGGCCTTGGCCATCGGGGCGGGTCTTGCTGTCCCCAATTATTCCTTCGGTATCATTCATTCGACCAAAAACCTTGGTAAAACCGTAGGACACGGAAATTTTAAATATCGTGTGGACAAAGAATGGGGCGTCCAGGATCCCACCAAAGTACCGGTAAACGATTGTCATGAAATGGTGATGGATAGCAAGGGGCGTATGTACATGACAACAACGGGGTCCAATAACCATAATATCATCATTTATGATACCTCCGGCAAGGTACTGGATTCTTGGGGCACGGAGTTTCCGGGAGCACATGGTCTGTCCATTGCCGGCGAAGGAAGTGACCAATTTTTGCTCATTACCGATCCGGAAACCCATAGCGTGCACAAGACGGATTTAAAAGGTAATCTCCTTATGAGCTTAAAACGGCCTAAAGAAGTATCGGGATATACCCAGGATGATCAGTTCAAACCCACGGAAACCACAGTTTTACCCAACGGGGATTTCTATGTGGCCGACGGTTATGGCGAAAATTACATCATCCAATATAACGCCAAAGGGGAATATATCCGGCATTTTGGCGGGAAGGGAGAAGGCGACCTAAAATTCAATTGTTGTCACGGTATTACCGTGGATACCAGACAACCTGATGCGCCAACCCTTTTGATTACCTCTAGGGCCAGTCAGGAATTCAAACGGTTCTCGTTAGAAGGTGAACATTTGGAAACCATTTCCTTACCGGGATGCTCCATTTGTCGCCCCGTAATCCATGGAGAAAATATCTATTTTGCCGTGATCGTTACCAAAACATGGGATAGCCATGATGGTATGGTAGCGGTATTGGATAAGGATAACAAGGTACTCTCCTTTCCTGGGGGGAGTATGCCCAAATATAGGTCCGGTGTATTATCGCAACCGGAATATGATGGAAAGACCTTTTTAAACCCGCATGATGTTTTTGTGGATGGAGATGAAAATCTCTACGTACCGCAATGGGCCTCAGGAAAAACTTATCCCATCAAATTGCATCGAGTATAGTCCAATGTTCCACAACTTAACATGTTTTATATGATCGCGCTGGAATTTTCCACCTTTTTGGGTCGCTTTCATCCCTTGTTCGTCCACCTTCCCATAGGTTTTTTGTTTTTGGCCATTTTATTGGAATGGTATGAAAGATTTAAAAAACCGGAAAATCCCGGCCGACTTGTCCCCATGGCTTGGCTTTTAGGTGGTATTAGTGCCGCTGGAGCCGCTTTAAGCGGATGGCTACTGGCGGATAGCGGTTTGTATGAGGAGGATCAACTTTTTGTCCATAGATGGTTGGGCATTGCCTTGGTCATCATTTCCTTTGTGGGTTGGTGGATCAAAAGCCGACCCGACAAACACACAAAATTGATCCATAACGGCTTTAACATTTTACTCTTGGCCCTTCTTTTTATAGAAGGACATAAAGGAGGTAACCTTACCCATGGAGCGGACTACCTGGTGGAATATGCCCCCGAATCTATTCAAGGCCTATTGGGAGTTTCCCAATCAAAGGATTCCCTTCCCGAATTGGGCAATCCGGATTCGGTGTTGGTCTATTCCGACTTGATATCGCCGATTTTCGAATCCAAATGTGTGGCCTGCCACAACCACGATATACGTCGGGGAGGCCTGGACATGGCGGCAGCCGATTCGTTGCAGTTGGGTGGTGACAACGGGTCTGTAATTGCGTCCGGAAATCCTGGCGAAAGCGAGTTGTTTAGAAGGATTACCCTACCCAAAAAGAGCATCAAATTTATGCCTCCTACTGAAAATGTGTTGACCTACGACGAGATAAAGACGGTGGAGTGGTGGATAGCACAAGGAGCTTCTTTCGAGGCCCCGGTATCAGCATTGGAAGTAGCCGAAAATATGAAACCGGTGCTGCTTCGGCGCTTTGGCCTAAATACGGATCCCAGGCCTTGGTACGAAACGGTTCGGTTGGCCCCCTTGGACAGTGTACAAATAACGGCCCTCCAAAATAGTGGTTTCATTGTTAAGTCCCTAGGTGCCGAAAACCCGTTGTTGGATATAAAATACTCGGGAACGGACCTAAGTCGGGAACAACTAATGGAATTGGAGAAGGTCAAGGATTATATTACTTGGCTCTCCTTGGCAGGTACCAATGTGGAAAACGAATGGCTATCCATGGTCTCTGGATTTCCAAATCTCACCCGGTTACAATTGGAAAAGACTACCATTTCCGATGAAGGCGTGGCCCATCTTGTGGGCTTAATGCATCTGGAGGCCCTAAATCTTTATGGCACCCAAGTTACGGATTCGTGTTTGGATGATCTGCAAAAACTGGAAGGATTAAAAAGAGTCTATTTATGGGGAACCAAGGTCACCCAGGCCAACGCCAAGTCTTTGGAGGAAAATAAGGAAACCTTGGAAGTAATCATCGGAGAAAGTTAATTTTGCCCCAATGACCCAACCTAAAAAGGAAATACGATACAACTCAAAATATCCTTCGGTTGAGGACCTTCGTGCCAAGGCCCAAAGGAGAATTCCTCGTTTTGCCTTCGAATATTTGGATGGCGGTTGCAACGAGGATGTCAATCTACATAAGAACACCTCGGATATACGAGACGTGGAGCTACTTCCCTATTACCTGACCGAACACACCGAATCCAAAATGAGGACGGAACTTTTTGGTCATACCTATGATGCTCCTTTTGGCATAGCTCCGGTGGGACTCCAAGGACTTATGTGGCCCAACTCTCCTGAAATATTGGCCAAGGCCGCCTTTGAGCATAATATTCCCTTTATCCTAAGTACGGTTACCACCAGTAGTATTGAGCGTATATCCGAAATAACCGAGGGACGGGCCTGGTTTCAATTATACCATCCCGCCGAAACCGCGGTCCGGGATGATATATTGAACAGGGCGGAAGCGGCAGGTTGTCCCGTCCTGGTCATTTTATGCGATGTACCGACCTTCGGCTTTCGTCCCAGGGATATAAGAAACGGTTTGGCCATGCCACCTAGGATGTCCATCAAAAATATACTGCAAATTTTGGGCAAGCCGCTTTGGGCCTATAATACCCTGGTCCATGGACAGCCCAATTTTGAGACCCTAAGGCCCTATATGCCCAAAAATCTAAACCTGAAACAGCTGGGAAAATTCATGGACCAAACCTTTTCGGGCAGACTGAACGAGGAACGCATTAAACCCATTCGGGATATGTGGAAGGGCAAGTTGGTCTTAAAAGGTGTCGCCAACGAGGCAGATGCGGAAGCAGCCGCGAAATTGGGACTGGATGGAATCATTGTATCCAACCATGGCGGGAGACAATTGGATGCCGGTGAATCTACGATAAAACCGTTGACCCGTATTGCCCAGAGGTATGGTGATAAAATTAAGGTAATGATGGATAGTGGGATCCGATCCGGACCGGACATTGCAAGAACCATGGCCAGTGGGGCGGAATTTACCTTTATGGGGCGCTCTTTTATGTATGGTGTCGCCGCTATGGGTAAACCGGGTGGTGACCATACCATTTCCTTGCTAAAAACTCAGTTACAACAGGTTATGGAGCAAATTTGCTGCCAGGATGTAAAAGATTTTCCTAAGCATCTAATTTCGGAATCCTGATTCTTTGGTAGATACCCCGAATTGGATGCGCAATGGCTCAAAGATTTTCATTATATTTAGTTTACGGCCTTTTATTAAAATACGAATATGTCCAAATATAATGTTGCTGTTTTAGGTCCTATCCCTCGGGACCATATTACCACCCATCATGGTGAGGTTATTGAAAAATATGGTTGTGCGACGCATACGGCCATAGGTCTTTCCAAATTATTGGGTGGGGATGGGACGGTATTCCCGGTTTCGCACGTACGCAAAAAAGATGAAGCGGCCATCAAGGAAATCTTAACGGAATATCCCAACATCAATGTGGACCACATTACCTCCGATCAGGATCAAGGTGATGTCATCAGTTTGAAATTTGTAGATCAAAACAACCGATTGGAGCGGCAGACCGGATTCATGAACCCGATAATCCCAAAGGATGTGGAACATCTATTGCATTGCGATGTATTTGTTTGCGTACCCATTACGGATTATGAAGTCCCTTTGGAAACGCTTAAGTACATCAAGGAAAACAGCAATGGCACCATTATATTCGATGCCCATGGACCTACCAATACGGTTACGGTGACCGGTGACCGATTGATCAAATTTTGGGTAGATCGAGATCAATGGTTGCCCTATATCGATGTGCTTAAGATGAACCTGGAAGAATCCAAATGTTGTTGGTTCGAAAAAGAGTACCCGCCGGAAAGCCTGGTCCATATCAATGATGAAAACACGGAACACTTGCCAGATTTTGCGGAACATGCATTAAATCGAGGAATCAAATCATTAATCGTTACCTTGGATTCGAAAGGAGGGGCAGTCTACTATAAGAAAGATGGTGCGGTCCAAGAGGAAATCGTAAAATCCATCCGTGTGGAAAATGTGGTGGATACCACCGGTTGTGGGGATTCTTTCGCCGGAGGACTTGGTTTCGGTCTTTTGGAGAATCCGGCAGACTACACCAAGGCGGCCAAATATGCCAATGCCTTGGGAGCCCAAAGAACCCAGGGCAGGGATTTTAGTGTATTTAAATCCAAGAAGGAAACCGACAAAATGATTTTGGAGAATTATGGGGATATTTAATCCCAATATTTACGATTACCGTTTCCATCCTAGATTCGGGCTTATATAGTGATAACCGACCGCAGCCTCAACTTGTCGAACAACTGAAATACCGAATGCGGTGTAATATTCTACGACATTTTGCAAGGGCTCCTGGATACGCCATATTTTTATGGCTCATTTCTCCATCTGTCCTCGGGATATATCGCGATTAAATGGGTACGTACCTTGACAGGAGTTTCCGTGCTATCATTTTCCAATTGTACGCGCATCGCTTTGGAATCGAATAGAGGCATATGACATTTGATACAATCCCTTTGATCATGCCCGGCCATTTGCGCATTTACGCTACACTGCACCTGGGCAACCCCGTGGCAGGATAAACATTTACCATTGAAGTACGCCGATTGACCGCGTTGATTTTTATGGGGGTCATGACAGGTAATACAACTCATTGCATTGGTTTGGGCAAAGCACTTACTGGCGATCAACAACCCGTACTGATTGCTATGTACGTCCAAAGCGTCCAATGAACCGGAAGCTTCTTCAGTTTGCAAGTAATGGGTTAGCGTATCGCCCGTTAAAAATGAAAACGAAGGCTTTTTGGGCATACCCAATCCGGAATGGCAAAGGGCGCAGGCATCCAAATTTTGTTGCCGTGTCAGGGTATCAAAACTCATAACGTATTCGGGGCCTTTTGCACTTGGGTTGCTTTTGTGGTATTGTACATGTTTGGCTAGGGGACCATGACAGCGTTCGCAATCGATTCCCCAAATAATCTGATTCTTATCGTAAGTGTTGTTTAACGGGTTGTTTCCCATACTTTTTGCATAGGTAGTGTGACACTCAAGGCACCGATTGTTCACCGCCCGTAAAGTGGAAATAACCTCCGGTTCCGCACCTGGACTATTGATCCACATATCCAACGGTTTAAAATAGGATACCTGTAGCTGAAATAAATCATTATCATTCCAAGTAAGATAGGACTGACCTTTGGTACCGGAACCGAGAACAATATCCATACGATGCCGATAAATATCCATGTCATTATTTGAAAAATAGGCTCTTTGGTATAGCCCAGAATCCGTTTTGATCATGTTAAATGCAAGCATATCGCTTAAATGAAAGCGATTTTGCCGGGGACTTAAATTTCCCTGTACCGTAGTGGTATCCGCCAATGCGGAAGTCTGGTAGTGCGCCGTTTCGATGTGCGAGGTATACATATCGAAGTGACACTCCATACAGCTTCGGGATCCTACATATTTTGATCCGTTGGGATGTTCAGCAATAGGTTCGATATCATGGTATTCCGAATGTGGGCCACTTTGCTTGCAGTTGTACATCGCAAGGCTACAAAATAGAACGACTACCACCCGTATATCCTGGTTCTTACTAAAAAATAAAAAATTCAAAATAATTTATGTTATCGATAACTTTTTTAAAGATAATAATTACTTTTGACCCCGAAGCAATTTTTATTTAACAAATATGTGGTGGCATTATCCGCCGTAATCATTAAAAACGAACCATTCAACGAATTATAAGTATCGCATATGAACTTTACATTAAAACAGGTCGATCTTCCTGAATTTGGACTACCTAAAATTGAGCCACAAATAACACAAAATTTATATATAGAACGAGTAGAGCGGGTAAAACGCCTTATGGCGGAGAAGAATTTAGACGTTCTTGTGGTGTATGGCGATCGTGAGCACAATGCTAATTTGACGTATCTATCCGGCTATGATCCCAGATTTGAAGAAGGGCTGATGATTATTACCAAGGATCGAAATCCCGCCCTATTGATTGGAAATGAGGGTTGGGGCTATTCCGAACTCACTTCGTCCCACTTGAACAGAATCCTATACCAGCCCTTTAGTTTGATGGGACAATCCCGTGACAAAAGCGATAGCCTCCATAGTATTTTTACGGCCGAAGGAATCAATAAGGGAAGCCGGGTCGGAGTGGCCGGTTGGAAGTATTTTAGTGAAATCGAGTTTGCAACGCCAAAACACGTATTCGAGGTGCCTTCCTATCTTATTGAAGAGTTAAAGCATTGTACCGGGGGGCTGGAATACGTTACCAATGAAAATGCGATATTCATGAACCCGGACAATGGTCTAAGAATCATAAATGAAGCGGACCAACTTGCCGCCTTCGAGTTTGCTTCGTGCCATACCTCACAGGCGCTCAGAAACGTTTACTTTGGACTGGAGCTGGGAAAAACGGAATTGGAAACAGCCGCATTAATGGGCAAGGACGGACAAGGACTACCCCTCGGCGCCCATTTGATGCTGACCAACGGCCATAGGGCGACCTATGGGCTACCTAGCCCCTCCACCAACACCCTTAAACTTGGCGAGCGTTTTACCATGTGCCTTTGTTTTTGGGGCGCCTTGACGTCGCGTGCCGGTTTTCTCGTTCACGATGAAAAGGAGCTGCCCAACGACATTCGGGATTACGTGGACAAGCTGGTGGTGCCCTATTTTAAGGCCATTACCCATTGGTATGAGCATATAGGCATTGGTGTTACCGGTAACGAATTATACGAAATCGTTATGGAACATCTTGGTGATCCATTTTTCGGGATTTTCCTAAATCCGGGCCACTATATCCATTTGGACGAATGGGTGCATTCCCCGGTTTGGAAAGGTTCCGATATTAAGCTAAAATCGGGAATGGCCATGCAGGTAGATGTCATCCCGGCAACGGGAACCGAATATTACACTTCCAATATCGAAGATGGTATTGCATTGGCCGATGAAAGTTTACGAAAAGAATTGGCCTCCAAATATCCGGAAATGTGGTCCAGGATCCAGGCCAGAAGAAAATTCATGAAAGAAGTAATCGGTATTCAATTAAAACCTGAAGTACTGCCCTTTAGCAATATCCCGGCCTATCTGGCACCATATGTCCTATCACCAAAAAGGGTCATGACGGTACAACGCTAAAGCCTACTTGACAGATATACCCTTAAGCACTAAATCCCGAAAAACCGAAACACATACTGATGTTTGGCTCTGATATGAACTTGTAACCGCCAAGATTCAAAAATATCGGGACAATACCATAAGAAAGGGAGCTTTCCAAACAAGGAAGCTCCCTTTCCATTATAAACTAACTCAAACTAACTCATTTTAATATTGGCGGTACGCTTCTTATTCCAGCTGTATCCTCTAGACTGTCGAATTGCGGAATAAGTGCCCCCGCCCTAAGCCGTATGTTCGGGGTATGGCCCCACAACGGACCAACCTCCATCCACGACCAGGGTTTCCCCATTGATATGTGCTGCAGCATCGGACAAAAGGAACAAACAGCTTTTAGCAATGTCTTCCGGTCTTGCCACTTTCTTTCGCGGTACGATCTGACTCCACATATGCTCATAATCGGGTTCTTGTCTCTTTGTTCGCTCCGTTAAGGTGGCACCCGGAGCAATTGCGTTTATGGTTATGCCATGGGGAGCCAGTTCCAAAACGAGGCTACGGGCCATCATGCTCAATGCCGCCTTGGTCATGGAATAGGCCGTTAGATGGGGATAGGCCTGAATACCCACATTGGAGGACATCAGTATTACCCGACCTTCGATGTTTTGGCTTTTAAAAACGCGCGCAAGACGCTGTACCAAAAAAAAGGGACCTTTTAAGTTTACATGGACAACTTGGTCAAAGCTGTCTGCCGCAAACCGATCAAAATCACCAAAAAGGGTAATTCCGGCATTGGCTACCGCAAAGTCCACTGACCCATATATATCCATTGCCTGGGCAATCATCCCATCGATTACCTCCAAATCGCCCGCATCTCCCGAGAAAGGGATAACCTTTCCATTATATCTGTCGTTTAGCAATCTCACTTCGTTATGCAGGAGAAGAGAGTTGACATCGTTTAGTACAACCCTGGCGCCCTGTTCCAAAAGAAGTTTCGCTACAGAAAGTCCAATGCCCTCGGCCCCTCCCGTAATTATAGCTACCTTATCTTGAATATCGGCGAAAACCATATCGTTCCCTTAGAAAATTTTAACACCCTAAAAAGGGCTTCTGCCATTCGATTTAATGTTATCGATAACATTTTACAAATATCACGTATTTCTGTCTATTATACAACTATTTATGGTGAAATTTATGTGTTGAACAACGTCCTAAAGGATTTCCCCTTTTGCCAAAAGGAGATGCTTCTTATTCTATGGGCCAAAAGACCAGCCCAATGGTTTCCAATAAATGGGTATGTGATCCCCAAAACCCCATTAACCTTCCCAAATATTCCCCTGAAGGTTTTTTGTTTAAAACCAATGAAAAATCCAGGTCCCCTCCTGCTCCGCCATATCGTGGTGTAGAACTGCCATCATCAAAAACAAATGCAATACTGTCTATAAACCAGCCGGACGCTCCTTGTATACCAACAAGTTTTCTTTCCTTGGGCACCTTAAATTTTTCTTGAGGAATACTCGCAATATTACCAAAGGAAAAGGAATGAGTACCACTTTTCTTTTCCACTTCTAGCGTAAAACCGGTAACTATGTTCCTTTCGCTCAAAAAAACTTGAATGCATTTTAAAACATCGCCTTCTTCAAAAGCCATTATCCCAATCGTTTTACCCTCTTGGGCCTGAATGCCACCAACCCGATTCCCATAGTGTATTTCCCCCAGTAAAGGTTTATGGTCCTGTAGTACAACTTCTTCCTGACCATAGGTGATTCCCGATGTGAAAACCAGGAAAATAAGGGCTTGATAGATAACGTATTTTTTCATGGCCTAGTTTTAGGTACTTTCACGTTTGATCAATTCTACCGGCAACAGCTCGTGTACAGCGGAAGTATCCTCGTCGTTTATTAGGCTCATCAAAACTTCCATTCCCCTCCGACCAATTTCGTAGATAGGTTGTCTAATGGTAGTCAAGGTTGGACTGGAAATACTGCCGAACTGGATATCGTCAAAACCAACGATGGCCATATCTTCAGGGATTCTAACGTTCATCTCATTCAGTCGCTTCATGACACCTAAGGCCATATTATCGTCAGCACAGAAAATAGCGGTAGGGACGTCCTCCAGATCCAATAACTTATCACATTCCCGGTAGGCGACTTCCTGATCAAACTCCCCATTGATCACCCAGTCTTCCTTAAAATCCAATCCAAGGTCCGATAAAGCCCCTTGATATCCTAAAAATCTGTCGTTGCTATTGGTTTCCCCGATTCGCCCCCGGACAAAGGCAATCTTTCGGTGCCCTTTGCTGTATAAATGTTCTACTGCGATTTGGGCGCCATGGAAATTCTCCGAATCGACAAAACTTATGGTGTCCGAAAACTTTTTATAGTTAAGCATGACGAACGGAAAGTTAAGGTCTATCAATTCGGAAATATAGGGGTCGCTTTCCTTACGCTTTAATAGCACGACCCCGTCCAACATTTTACTTCGGACCAACCGTTCGTATTCTCCCTTGGTGTCCTTATCCGTACTAATGGGGCAAAGCATAAGCTGATAATCATTGTCAATGGCCACGTCCATGATCCCGCTCAGTACTTTGGTGGTATAATCGAACATGAACATATGTTCCCTCTTGCTCAACACCACTCCTATTATTGACGTTTTTTTACTGGAGAGACTTCGCGCCAACAGATTCGGCTGATACCCCAGTTCCTTTATTATTTTATTGATTTTTTCCTTGGTTTTTGGAGCTACCTGTCCTTTTCCGGTAAGTACCCGTGACACGGTCATCTTGGAAACTTCCGCTTTTTTGGAAATGTCGTCTAAAGTGACTGCTTTTTTTGTGACGTTCATGGTATGTTCAATTATTCTTTTCTTATTGGTCTAATAGACTGCTGTCTCGTATTATGCCAAGGAAATCCGATTATTTCTTTATAGCGTCATTGCGATAGAGATGCAATAGTTCATAATCTTCAAAAGTAATGTTTATGATATCATAATCCCCATCGTTGTCCAAATCAAACAAATACGCTCCTCCATGCCCTTCTTTTCCCTTACCTACAATATGCTCGTTAAAAACTCCTTGGCCCTTGTTCTCATAGATAAATGTGGTCTTATCCCCTTTATGTTCGGCTGTAACCATATCGACATCCCCATCAAAATCGATATCCAGGACATCCATATTGTTCAGGGTAAACTTGTCTTCGGCTATGGTATGCCTTTCCCAATTAAAAAATGCGGATTCCCCCATTACGTTGGCAGGTTGTTTAAACCAATACATTCCGGCGGGACGGGTGCTAGGATATAGTTCCTCTACCGCAATAATGTCATTTAATCCATCCTGGTCGACATCCGCAATGGCCAGCTTGTCTATATAATCTCCTTCTATTTTGCCCACCTCAAAATCTGTCCAATTTCCCAGACCGTTCCCGGGGTTTTTCCACCAAACAACGCCCAGCCATCCTTTTCCGGTGGCGATATCAATATAGCCATCCCCATCAATATCACCAGTGCCGATTCCTTCGGCATGGGTTCCCGGGCCTGTCAATTTTTGGGTAGGCCAGGCACCCAGCTCCGGAGAATTTGGTATTTGCAAACAATAGACGCCGTCCGCCCCTTCCAATAATATTTCCGGTTTTCCGCCAGGAACAATCTGTGCGGTAGTAAACCCCTGGCTATTCAGGTGTCCCGGTGGCGGTATTTGGGCTACTTGGGTAATGGTCCATTCCGTGCCCTTTTTATTTCTGGACTCCAACCAGTACACGTTGGGAAGTGCTTCCGCGATCACATCGGCATTCCCATCATTATCGACATCTGTTATGATCATGGCATCCACATTTTGTCCAAAATCCACTCGTTCCCATTTGCTGGTCATATCCCCTCCCGGATTGATATAACCATACCTCCCTGAAATGATATCCGCTTTACCATCATTGGAGACGTCACCGGCCGCCAAACCAAAATATTTTAACCAATCCGGGGCATCGAACTCCCCCCAAGCATGACGGTCATCATCCACCGAAATATAAGTCCACTTATCTAAAGGTAACTTACCATCGGAAAGTTTGTTTTCCCAAATTTCTATAGGAGGGCTATCATAGCTTCGAGAGCTTAAAATATCGATGTCGCCATCCCCACCAATATCACCGGCAACCGCCCAATAGGCCCCGAGTTCCTGTATTTGCTTAGCGGTAAACGTTATTTCGGTTTGCTGCCAGGAGTTTGGTTTTTTGTGTGTACCATCATTCAAATAAAGTACCATCTTATCGGGATCTTCCCCCTTGATCATTTCGGCCGCAAGGATATCCAAATCACCGTCATTGTCAAAGTCGGCAACCTGTAGGGTATGGCAGTAATCCAGTTGATCGATTACATGCTCTTCCCAAGTTCCATTTATGGGGTCCAATGGGGCCCGGTACCAGGAAAGTGGATAGCCTTCCTTTTCCGAATGGGCTATGGCAATATCCAAAAGACCGTCGGAATTGATGTCCCCCACACGCAATTGGCTGTTATTGTCTTGCCAGGAATCCGTTTTTTGATCGTACCATTTGGCATCAAAAGTGTGCTCTACCCATGGAATGGTTGTATTACGCCCTGGATTTAAAAACCAAAATCCGTTGCAAACCACGTCGGGATACCCATCCCGGTTTAGGTCGCCCAGAGCCAAACCTTCATGTCCCTTTATCTTATGGGCCACTTTCCTCCAAGTAAAATCATCCTCTTGATAAAAGATATAAAGATCACGCTCGGCCCGAACTACGACATCCAATCTACCATCGGCATCCATGTCCCCAACTTCAATGTCCTTTAACCAGGAGACATCTCCTAAATCCATGACCAAATGCTCTTCCCAAATTTTGGGCGACGCGGGGTGCGAAACGGGGTTTTCAAACCAAATTACCCGCATGGCTCCTTCGTGTGCGTCCGGGATTATGATATCATTGTCCCCATCCCCATCAATATCCCCGATCGCGGAATCTGCAACATAATTCAACCCCTTTAGGGAACTCTTATTTATGGCATATCTTTTAAAGTCAGGTGCTTTGAACCAAGCCAGTTCCCTGGGCTTAAATTCTCCTTCTATTACCAATATGTCAGCCTTTCCATCATTATCCAAATCGGCAATGTTTCTTGCTTGTGAACTATTTTTGGATAATAGTACGCGATGCTCAAAGGTTACTTCCTGGGCAAAAGCCCCCAAGACACCGAACCAGATTATCACAATTAACAAGCGTTGGAAAGGTATACCGGTTTTTGTCGAACTCATTATCGATGATTTTAAATACTAAATATATATTCCCTTCCGGGTTCGCAACGCTTTATGTTAAGGTTTCCGACCTGCACAGGAAACCCCTTGTGGTTATCCGCGCTTGTTGCCAACTTCAGCTCGGAATCAGTTATGCTTACCTTAAACCTACAGTCCTGCCAAACCAAGGAAAACGATAGGTTTCTCCACTGTCTGGGCAGATTAGGTTTGAAAATCACCTTGTCGGGATCTGGGTAATATCCTCCAAAGCCCATTACCGCTGCCTCCCAAAGCACGCCATAACTGGCCAAATGCACTCCCAAGGCACTATCCGCCCTAAGACTATCCAAATCTGCACGGGAAGCCCTAATAAAATAATCAACGGATTGATCAAGTATGCCTATTCTTGCCCCGGCCAAGGCAAAACCAGCCATACCTAGGGACGAGCCGTAAAAACAACGGTCACTGTAATAGTGCCAATTTTTACGTTGGATATCAATGGGAAAGGCGTTGGGATCTTGTTTAAAAATCAAGGAGACATCCGGCTGCTTGGTGGCCTGGGTATGTCCACAGAACCTTTCACTTATTCCCCTTAAGTCCTGGGAGCGTTCATAGTATCCATCGAACTCCTCGATAATACCGTCGGCATTGGGTTGTGGCAGGTACAAACTTTCAGCCACTTCAGAAATACGATTCTTATCCTCAGCGGTTAGATCCAACTTTTTAACCGCTTGGTTGTACTTGGGGTCATTTATAAGCCCTAATGCATAGTCCAATGTCCATTTGCACATGTAGTTGGTGAATGTATTGTTGTTTTCTTCGGTATGATATTGGTCCGGACATCCGACTTCTAACAGTTCATATCGTTCATTTTCCTTGACCCACTCGCATCGATACGCAAAGAAGCGAGCTATGTCTATGATAATTTCGGCACCAAAATCCACCAAAAATTGTTTGTCGTTGGAATTTTCGTGATACAACCGAATGGCGTAAACGATATCTGCTGAAACATGGATTTCATTATCGGGCAGTATAAGCCAAGGCGTACATTCCTCTTTCCCTGTCTTGGCCGCTTCCCAAGGATATTTGGCACCTTTATAACCCGCCTTTTTTGCATTATAGCGCGCCCCTTCTATGGTATAATAGCGATATAGCAGCAAATTTCGTGCTTGCTTTGGATTGGTAAATAAATAAAAGGGGAACAAATGGAATTCCGTATCCCATAAGATAGCAAATTTATAGCCCTCTCCGGTAATTCCTTTGACCAGGGCGGTCGTCTTGGGGTTATCTATGGGCAAAGCCATCTCCATGTGCATGACCCCAAAATTGATGCCTTGCCGGGTATACACGTCGGCATCAATAAAAAGATCGCTCTGTAAATAGGTCTTTGCTACGGCTTTTTTGTGTAGTTCCAATAAGGTCTCAAAACCCAATGCCAATGATGATTTAGCAATATCGTTGCTTTGGGCCTGACTGGTATCCGTAACGGATATGACCACATCCAATACCACTTGATCACCGGACTCCTTGATCGTATAGGCCTGGGCCATAAACAAGGTCTGGGCGCCAGGAGGTTGGACCGTCATAAAATTAAAGCCCTCCTCGTTCCCTTGTTCAACGATTTCGAAAAGCTTGGTTTCCTCGTCATTGGTCACCTTGTCATTGAGGTAGGGTTGTAATTTGATGTGCGCATCATGTTCGTCGCGATTTACTTCAAAGCGCATGCAAATGATGTTTCTATTGTCCCAACTTGCGAATCGCTGGGAATCCACAAAAGTTCTTCTCCATTGACTATCGCGAAAGGCAAATCTTCTGGAATACCGGGCTTCATGAATATGCATTAGCCTTTCATTGGTTACAATGGACACCTTTTCCATCTTGATCAACTCGTCATCGCACCACAGGTTTACCGCTATGGGGTTGGGTAGATTGGGCAAGGTAGTAAGTGTCATTTTTTTATACTCCTCATGGTATTTCTCCTTCACTAGCTCGGGATCCACCAAAATATGGTCAGCCGGGTGAACAGGCACCAATTTACTGGGCGCGGTACAAAAAGAATCTATTACATAAAACCCAGGCGTGGACCAGGGTGGCATTTCTTCATCCGTTCCGCGCAACCCAAGATATCCATTGGCCACACTGTAAAAGGTACCCATGAGACCTTCCATTTCCGGAACTGAATTTTCATGCCAAAAATTAACGCTATCATCTCTTGCTACAAAATCGTTCATATGGATCAGTAATTATATTTTAGTTATGTAAATTAATTTGCGATTTCAAAAATTCCAGAAAACTGGGGACACCTCCCCCGACGGATTCTACTTGTAAAGGCATTTCCAAGGTCTCTTGGTTGACATCAAAAAAATCGGCCTCCTGCATTTGGGGTATGATCATCTCCGCGTCACTGCCCTTTATCCTTGGACCTATATAACCGAACTCATCGCCCCAAAAAACACACTCGTTTATACCTATGCCCATAGGCTTTATAAGATGTTCCAGAAAAAAAGATACATTATCCGCCTTGGTAGTAGGGCCTATTTCCAAAAACTTAGCATCCGTTGTAGGTTTTAAGGCCATCTTGAATTCTTTGCACAAATCCTGTGTTTTATCCATGAGTTCGCCTATGCCCCCCTTGAAGTTGTGGTCGGCAAGGAAAGTATCTATCAGGTCCAATTCGCCACTTTTTAAGTACATGTGTTCCCCGCGATCGTGTTCGACCAACAAATCTATTTTGCAGTAGTTAGGTCTGCTGAAAACAATATCCGTATGAATATCATGATGTATCAACAAGTACTTATGAAGCTCAAAACAGAATTCATGTATTTTGATCAGTTCTTGTTTATCGGGCAATGCGGCATTCCATAATTTAGGATTTCCCGACGCATCAAAGCTATAATTGTGGGCGCCCCTACCCAGACCCATAAAGAAATTTTGGGTGAGCTCCGGGCCCAACATTTGGTGTAATTTCCCTCCTGCAATATTCTCATAGGTGGTTCCACTCACCACAACTAAGACTACTTTAAGCTCCAACAGGCTCCGAATCAGGGGTAAAACTTCATCAACGGAATCTCTCCTGCTCTTAACGGCCGTACCGTCCCAGTCAAAAAATATGGCCTTATATTTCTTGTGCATCCTCATCTCGTTATTCTTCTTCAATATGCCCTTTTACAAATAAGAAATAGGTTAGCAACGAGATCAAGGTAAGTGCAATGGCATTGTATAAGAACATCCTATGGATGGAAAATTGATCGATCATATAACCCGCAATGGCATTTCCCAAAAGTGCTCCCAAACCATTGTAGGAGGCCCACATCAATGACTGCCCGGTAGCCCGCCAATTGGAGGGAACCAACTTGTTTATGGTTTCCACCATGGTCACAAAAAATAAGGCGAAGGATATCCCATGGGTAAACTCCACCAGGAGCACATATTTGGGTTCTTGAATAATCGCGTACAAAAACATACGCAATGCGGTTACTCCCATAGCGAACAGAAAAACCTTCCGGAGTCCTATTTTTTTAATAAGCCAAGCCGAGATAAAATAAAAGGGCAATTCGCTCATTCCCTCAAAACTAAACGCCCAACCAATTAGCGATGTGGACGCATTCATGCTGTCCAGATAGACTCCTAGGAAGGTCTGGATACAAAACGAGGTAATGGCGACAAATAAGATGATAACCAAAAACTGGATCAGTTCTTTGTTTCTCAATACCGGGCCTAGATTCTTTAGATTCAGTTCCAAACCGGTGGAGGTGGACTGTTCCGACTTAATGCCATAGATGAAAAGGATATTGACGAAATAAAGAACGGCTGCGATGGGAAATATGATGTCCAGTTCGTTGTTGTCCACAAAGTGGCCCACAATGGGAGCGGCGATCAACCAACCCAAGGATCCCAACATTCGAAGATGGCCATACGATATGGCCCGTTGTCTCTCGATGTAGTCCAAGGCCAAACTATCGATCAGGGGCGGAACCGGATTGAATACCACGGCAAAGAATATCATCCATCCCACAAAGAAAAAGAAGGTATTGCCCAGTAAAAATCCAAGCAGGGAAATGGATGAAACGACAATAGCTATGACCAGTGTCTTTTTTCGGCCCCACCTGTCGGCCCCGATTCCCCAAAATGGCAAGGCTACGAACATGGCCACGAACAAGAGGGTCACCACCAATCCCGACTGTGTACTGGAAAGTCCCTCGCGCTCCAAGAACAAGGTGAAAAGTGGGAACCAAGCAGCTCCACCGGCATAGGTCAATAAATAGACCATACCGATGTTAAAGCTTTGACTGTTTAGGTATTTGCCCATTTATGTTTGTATCGGCCCTTTAAGCTGTACTCCTAGTTTTATAGCTCACCGGACCTAGATTTAAGACTATGGTTATTAACTTTTTTTGATTGTGTTATCGATAACATAACAAATATTGAAAATATTCCGAGAACATCAAAACTTTTTACCCTAAAAATTGCGATGACGCCTGAATCACTTGGTTTTTTAGGGGTATTAGGCCGTCAACTCGCATTTTTCCAGTATTATAGGCAGCCCTTAGTTTATTTCGTCCGCAATTGGTAGGTAGATCTCCGCCTGCCATTGATTCTCGTTGCCATCGGTAATGGGATTATTAAGGAATACCTCCACGGGTTGTAGGTCCACGGAGAAATTCTTTTTCTGGGCATGGTCCAAAAGAGCGTACCAGGCCCGGTCCGAGTAGCGATAGTTTCCGTAGTAGTCGATTTTTAAGGACCTTCGGCCCACTGTTTGCTTGAACTTTATGGTTTCATGATCGGGCATGTCATTTCCATAGGCTATGGGAAAGCAAAAATTGAACTTTATGCGCTGGCTGTCCAAATTCCAGTGCAGGATCTCTGTAAAAGGTTTGCCTGCCAAAGCCAAGTCATGATTTACCAAAAAAGCGTTTATATAGGCATTATTCGCCATCATCCTGTTGGATTTGGACTTAATATCACTTTCCAGGGTTACATAGGCGCACCATTTTTCAGGAGACCTTCCCAGCTCAATGTTATCGCTAACTTTTGTTGATTTTAAAAAGTTGTCCAAATATTCCCTAAAATTCAAAAATAAGGACAGGGTATGGTCCTTTATGGGGTTTTGGCCCAGCAACATTCCCAATCGTTTCGCCAGGTTGTTACTACTGGTATTTACCCCAATATCCACTTGGGTCATGGAATCCTTTGTCCGACTTAGTTCCCAGTCGATATGATAGGCTTGGCCCTTTACCCAAATGGTCTGTTGCACCTGTTCAAAGGCTTTCCGATCTATAATGACAATAGAATCAATATGGGTTATGGAGCTGGTGGTCCAGTCGGTGATCCTTTGAAAAATAACACCTTTGGAAGTCCGTGCCTTAAAAGTGTACTGGTAATCATATGTTTTATAAAAAAGATACCACGCGGATACGATTGAAAAACTAAGAAGTGCGAATACAACTATCCCTATCTTGGATTTCCTGCTCATAAACGATCCATTGGGTTATCGGGAATATTAATACGATAGCTTTCAACCATTCCGTTGTTTACCCCAACTATGAGATAAGTTTGTTGGCCCATCCGTATCACCTCCAAGTCGTTCACGACTTTATTGGCGAAGTTTAACCCTACGCTAGGCCCCAGAACCACATTTTTATCATCATAGATCAAGGCACCAGGAAAGGCATCAAAACGACCATGAAAAGGCTCCGATCCAAAAAAATTACCAGCGGCCAAGACTTCTTGCTTTCCATCAAAATTGAAATCGAAGCTCAGAAAACAATTGATGGGTGCTTGTTGTAGGTCGGACGCAAAAGGTTCGAAGCGGAAATATCCGCCTTCATTTCTCAAAATACCGGATGCCAAGGTATTTACTTCCAAAAGCCTTCCTTGCTTCAGGATGTCGTCGCCGAAGATTTCTGACATAGTCTTTCCACCGAAACTTTTGAAATCCGGATATTTTTTCTTCATTAGGGTGACCAACTGGCCCGATAACTGTTCCAGTCCGTTAATGGGAAAATAAGAACCGTCCTTTGCAACGGCCACTATGGTTTCCGAATAGGAATTATGATCAAAATCCCCATAGTACATGCGCAATGGAAATGAATTTGAAGCCGTGAATTTGGAATTGAGCCCCCAATTGCCCAAAAGGTAATCCATATCGCTGTCACCGTCTACGTCAAAAGGGTGAAGGGTCTTCCAGAGTCCCGTAAATTTCGATTGTAGTTTCTCTTGAGTGACATCCAACAAAGTTTCTCCATCATTTTTTAGAAATGTAGGAGACATCCACTCCCCGACCACAATGAGGTCCTTAATCTGGTCCCCATCAAAATCTGTCCACAATGCGGCAGTAACCATGCCTATATTCTTAAGTACATCGATTTCCTCGGCACTAAATTCGCCCTCCTGGTTGCGCAGCAGAAATGATGACGGTAGTCTGCCGTAATCACTGGCCACGGCCGATACCCCGACAAATACATCCAAATCCCCATCACCGTCAAAATCGTTAGGTGCTATGATACTGGTATTTACATAATGTTCCGGTAATTTTGCCTTGTTAAAATCTTTGTCTTCGGAAAGATATAGACGATCTAGCAACGCTTTGCTTTCACCTGTATATTCGCCACCTCCAGAGCCTACAAATAGGTCCATATGGCCATCCCCATTAAAATCGGCTATAGCAGCACCCTCATCCTCACTGGATCGATCGTTGGTCATCAGGGGAAGGTCCCATTCCAAAAAAGCATCCTCCCTTTGAACATAAACACGGCTTGGCAGATGTTTAGATCCTCCTAGAAATAGGTCATCGCGACCGTCCCCGTTTAAATCACCTACCGCCAATGCAGGACCTCTTCGGGAGATTTTGAACGGAATTAATTTCTGGCGATTAAAATCAATGTATTTGTTTTCCTGATGATGGTAATCCAATCCCAGGTCCACCGATTCAAAAATCACCGGAGCCTGCGTTTTTCCAGTCAAGAATATGGGACCATTTGACCCGGTAACGCCTGGGGAAAAAGTCAAAGTCTGATTGGCAGCAATGTCATAGTGCACCTCCTTGGACCCTCCAGGCCACTGTAAGATCAATGAGTCCAATTTTGCAATCCGACCCAAACCGAAGTGTACGACCGGCTCTGATGCGGATTGAAAGCCCCGAGCCGTATGTAATTCCTTAAACTGCATTTTTCCATTGGAATATATAGCAACTTTGGTTCCCAACCCCTTGGTATTCTTCGAATTGAGCTGGAATTTGAGTTTTAGAAACCTATTTTCAATATCGGTATTATTGCGATATAGGGAGGCTTCTTGGTTCAAATTGTTGGTTACGATGTCCATATCGCCGTCGTTATCAAAATCCGCGAGGGCGGCCCCATTGGAAACAAAGGCGTTTGGACCTCCCCATACCAGGGATCGATCCACAAAATGCCCCTTGCCATTACCCTTGAAAAATTTATTTTGAACGATGCCATCGGGCATATTTTGCAGGGCTTCGATATCAATAGACTTCGTTGAATTCAGTTTTCTCTTTATTTCATCATTGGAGATAAAGTTGATATAGTCCAAATCATTGGGCCTTTTTGGAATGCCGTTGGTTATAAATAAATCCTGTTCCGCATCCAAGTCAAAATCGGCAAACAAGGCACTCCAGCTCCAGTCCGTTGCGGCAATATTTCCCATGAGCCCTACTTCGCTAAAAAAATTACCTTCTCGATTGATGTGCAGCATATTTCTGGCATATTGGGGGTGGTAGCCCAGAACCTGGGTTCGTTGATTTAGATTGGACTGGTCGTCCTCCCCCGCCGAATTCTTCAAGACGGCTTCATTGTCCGGCAGCATATCCAATGTTATCAATTCAGGATAACCGTCATGGTTGATGTCCGCCACATCACTTCCCATTGAGAATTTACTGAAATGTCCAAAGTAGAGCTTGCCCGATTCCTCAAAGGTTCCGTCCCCTTGGTTTCTATAGAAGTAATCGTCTTCATGAAAGTCGTTGCTGATGTAGATATCCGGATAGCCATCGAGGTCAAAATCGGCTATGGCCAAACCAAGCCCATAGCCATTCGCACCTCCGAAAATGCCCGCTTGATCACTTACATCCACAAAGACATTCCCATCGTTTCGCAGCAGTCTGTCACCGCTTTTTTCGGTCCGATCGTAACGTACCGCCGCCTTACCGAACGACTCCGCATTATGGACTGCGTGGTTCAACAGATACATGTCCAAATCGCCATCCAAATCATAATCAAAAAAACCGGCCATAGTACCGTAATTTTGAAAATCCAAACCATAGCTCTTTGCTTTTTCAGTAAATGTCCCGTCCCCATTGTTGATGAACAGCTCGTTATGGCCCCTAAAACCATGGACGCCCACTACGGCGCACACATAAATATCGAGTAGGCCATCCCCGTTAACATCGGCCATTACCGTACCGCTGTTCCAATCGCTGTTCCCTTCAACCCCTGCCGTTTGGGTAATCTCCTCAAAAACCATATTCCCTTTGTTCAGGTAGAGTTGGTTCTTTACCCGATTACCGGTGAAAAAGATATCCGTAAGCCCGTCATTATTGATGTCTCCAACCGCTACACCTCCACCATTATAGAAATATAGATAATCCAAAATATTCAATTCTCCCGTATCCTCAAGGTCATTGCTAAAGGTAATTTTGGTGTGCTCCTCATCTAAAATGGTAAACAAGCTATCCGAAGGCCTAGTACAGCCTAATAGCAAAAATGTAATACAAACTATGGTGATGTTTTTAATCATTGATCAAAGTGAACATTCTTGGTTTCCCGTCATTTACCCCTACTACCAAATAAACCTTATCCCCTCCCTTAACTTTGGATATAGCCGTAATCTTTCCTTCCACAAAAAAACCGGAACGGTCAAAGGGCAGGTATTCAAATCCGCTTTCCCGTTGCAGCAGAATACCACCGTAACTGGCATCGTTCCGTGAAAATTGGGGTTTTAATTGTAGCTTGTTACCGCCGTATATGATGTCGTTCAGCCCATCTTCATTAATATCCAAAAGGGTTATAGCCCCAATATTGGAAAATTGTGCTTCCCTGGGTAAGTTGGTCATTTCGAAAATTCCATCCCCTTTGTTCAGGGCTATTATGCTCTCTCCTTGGGTTGCCTTCCGTACTATGGCATTGGAAAGCAACTCTGATGGAAAAATGTCCCGTATCCCTTTTTCCGCATATTCGGAGAACTTTAAGTTCTGTTTTTTAAGCTCCGGAAGTTGTTTTGTAATCTCATGTTTTGTGGCCACTGGCTTTTCCAGGCCCTCGATCCGACGGGTCACCAGTTGCTCCACCGTTCCGTTTTCGTCAAAATCGTTGACATACAATTGCATAGGGCTGTTGATATCTGCCTTGTATGCTGTGTTCAATCCATTATTGCCCAGAACCAGATCATTGTCCCCGTCCCGGTCCAAATCGCCTATGACCACTGTTTGCCACCAGCCCTCAAAATTGTCCAATGAACTCTTGGCCCTTTTCAATTGGCCATCCTGAAATTTCAGTAGCATGGGATGACCCCAATCCAAGGTCAGAACTAGCTCTTTTTCCGGGTCGTCGTCCATATTTGCCCATTTCCCATCGGTAATCATTCCAATACCTTCCAAACCCGGGGCTTTTTGGGCCGTGACGTTGCTAAAATTTCCGGAGCCATCGTTGCGCAATAGCAGATGTCCTGGGTCAAGACCATATATATTAGGCACGCTTCGCGCCCCAATGAAAAGATCCATATCGCCATCTTGGTCAAAATCATAGGGAGCAATAACAGAAACATTATCGCTGGTGGAGGGCAAAACCCTTGCCTTACCTAATAATCCTTCACCATTATTGAGGTATAAGCGGTTGATATTCCATTGTTTATAATTGGTTTCATTCCCCCCGGAACCCACCAACAGATCCAGGTCCCCGTCGTTATCCACATCGAACATGTGAGCCGCGGTATCCTCCAGATTCCGTTCTTGGACAAATGCAGTTTGTATCGATTCTAAAAATTGCCCATTTTCTTGTTGCAGGTAGATGGTTCCAATCCCTCCACGTGAAGCCCCCACATAAATATCCTCATCACCATCGTTGTCCAGATCGCCAACGGCCAGGACCGGACCTTCCCTGGAAAGCATCTCGTACACCAGGCTTTCACGATCAAAATCGACAAAATTATTTTCAACATGCTCAGCGAAATCCGAGGAAATTTCCTTTAAGAGTGGACGAGTAGTTGAGCGCACCGTTTCTATGGGTGAATAGGCATCCTTTTCGAAAAAGCTCAGCGTGGTGTCCACCTCAACGTCCTTTAACACTTGGATAGCACCACCAGGCCAGGTGATTTTTAAGGAGTCTACCACAGGATTATTACCCAGACCTGCCGTAAAGGTATATTCCGTGGAGGATTGGAAGCCCCTGGACGGAATGACTTCATGAACCAACGTTCCCAAGGTTTTTCCCATAATCTCAATTTTGCTGCCGACAGCAAAGGTGTTCGCCGTATCGCCGGTCAGTTTTATTTTGAGATAATGATGCCTCTTTTGCTCCGAGGACAGATTTTTAAAAACCGTCAAGGGTTGATTGACATTATTGACCACAAGGTCCAGATCACCATCATTGTCCAGGTCGGCATAAGATGCCCCATTTGAAAATGAAGGGGCATCCAGCCCCCATTCCTTGGCAGCATTGACAAATGATAAATCCCCGTTATTCTTGAACGCATAATTGGAGATAGGATGACTCGGCATTTTATCCACAATACGCTCGATTTCTTCTTTTTTTCCAGTGAGTACCATTTCGCGGATAACATCATTGGCAAAAAAATCAATGAAGTCTTGATTGGTCAAATCCTTGTATATCCCGTTGCAAACATAGATATCCCGCAACCCGTCATTGTCCATATCGAATAGCAACGCGCCCCAACTCCAATCCGTTCGAGCTACGTTGGCAAAATTCGAAATTTCCAGAAACTCTTTCCCCGATACGTTGAGCTGTAGGGTATTCTGCATGATTTGGTGATAAAACCCAAGTTCCTTTTTTCGTTCCTGAAGGTCGTAGGTATCGAAGTGTGTTGTATTCTTCAATCGCGTGTCCCCTTCGGGCAACATATCGGTAACAAACACTTCAGGATGACCGTCATTATTAATATCGGCAATATCCGCCCCCATTGAAAACATACTGATATGGGACATCCACTCCGTTATTTCCTCCGAAAAGGTTCCATCTTGCTGGTTGATGTATAAATAATCCCTTTCAAAAAAATCATTGGAAACATAAATGTCCAAATAACCATCCGCATTAATGTCCGATACCGTCACCCCAAGACCAAATCCAATCAAACTACCATATATTCCAGAGGCCTCGCTTACATCCACAAACTTGCCATTATCGTTCCGTAGTAATTTATCGCCCCCTCCCTTAAACATTTCGGGCAGGTCCCAGTCCTCCGACCGCAACTCCCTTTTGTTGGAAAAATTCAGGGTATTAACGGGAATAAAGCTGTTGTTCAGCAGGTAAACATCCAAATCCCCATCCTGATCATAATCGAAGAACGCGGCATGGGTGGTAAATCCACTATCCGCCAAGTTATAGTCTTCCGCCTTTTCGGAGAAAGTTAGATCCCCGTTGTTGATAAAAAGCTCGTTCTTTTGGTCATCCCCTTTGATATTTCCCGCATTGCATACGTAGATGTCCAAAAGTCCATCCGCATTGATATCTACCATGACGACCCCTGTTGACCAGGCCTTGGTTCCCTGGGTCCCTGAAGATTTAGAAATGTCCTTAAAGCTAAAGCCACCCTGGTTGAGGAAAAGTTTGTTCTTGCCCAGATTGGAGGTAAGGTACATGTCCGGCAATCCGTCATTATTGAGGTCACCCAGGGCCACCCCTCCCCCATTGTAAAAGTTTCGATAGTTAAAAATATTGAAGCTTTTCTGATTGTATAAGCTGTTTTGAAAGGAAATACCGGTTTGTGAACTGTCGAGGGCAACGAAAAGAGGAGCGTTATCGGCATTTTCAGTTGATTCCGATGCGCAGGAAAATAGGGTCAGCACCGACCAAATGAAAAGAAGTGCCGCAAAGGATTCCCTGTATGTGCCTCGATTTATTCTCATTTCCTAAACCAATAATAAATATAATCCTTAACTATCAAAACCCCGATTTCTTCCGTTGAAATCGAAAAAGCAAAAGGACCCTTCCACAACAGAAGGGCCCTCTTCTATAAATCAATCAATGGTCATGTTCTTATTAATACCCCGGATTTTGTACCAAGTTTGGATTGGCATCTATTTGTGGTTGCGGAATGGGGTATACCGTTCTAAATTCATCGGATACGGTCTTGAAGGTCCAGGTATCCGAAATAAATTTATTATGGCGAATCATATCGGTACGTCGTTTGGCATCAAAGGCCAATTCACGCCCTCTCTCATCATAGACATCGTCGATGGTAGCGCTGGCCAACGGGGCAAGACCGGCACGGACCCTGATCGGGTTCATGGTATTGGCCGCCTCCGTATTGCTTCCTAATCTAGCTTGGGCCTCGGCTTTTGCCAAAACCACTTCGGACAAGGTGAAAAGAACATAATCCACATCATATTCACTTCCTACAAGGTTGGCCCCTCTATTGTCATATTTTAAGACCCGTACCCCGGCTTTTTCAAGCGCTTCGCCCGATAGTCTTTCCGCGGGAATATCCAAGGTAAAGTCCAAGACAAATCCGTCCCTTGTGAAAATTTGTGAGCCGTCCGGGTTAAATTGAGGGCCTTCGATCATCCATTTTTTACGTTCATCCGTTTCCTCAAAGGTATTATAGAAATCGGCTATGGTACTGTACCCATTCCAACCTCCACCTGGTAGTCCGAACTGCACGTCCTGATTGTAATGTAATGAGCGATAGGCAAAATGCATGCTGGACGCTATTCCCCTTTCTGGAGAATTCAATAATACCCAAATATTCTCCGTGGATTCGGAGTTATTGGCTCCATGGTTATTAGGAAGGGCATCCGTTACCAAGGTAAATTGGCCCGAACCTATTATTTCATCGGCCACTGTAATTACATCGGCCCATCGTGCGGAACCCACATAGGTTTCCGCATTCAGATAAAGATTGAGCAAGACCGCCCTGGCCGAATCTTTGTCCATTCGTCCCCTTTCGCTACTTACGGCCGGAAGATCCGTAATGGCCGATTGAAGCTCGGTCTCCACGAAGTTGAACAATTCCGAGGGCGTGGCGTTTCCGGCCAAATTATTGGGGTCGATAAAGGCATCGGTAACCAAAGGAGGTGTCCCGAACAAATCCAAAAGCGCCCAGTAGGAAAATGCCCTTAGCGTCTTGGCCTCCGCCAAACCAGCCCTTTGGACCGTGTTCAATTCTCCTTGTTCGGTTATGGTGGCAATAATGGAATTGGCCCTGGCAATAATCTGGTAAAGGGTATTCCAAGCTCCATCAATAGCCGGATTGTCCGTAGACCATGTATGGCCAGAAAGCTCCAGGTGTACGCCCCCATTGTCCCAGTCGCCCCCTCTTATGGGAATGAACACGGCATCAGCGGAGAGCTCTTGCAACAACCAGTAATTAAAGTGATCTGGAAGGAGTATGAATGCCTGGTAAATACTAGCGATTCCCAATTCAATCTCTCGATCCGTTGAAAAAAAGGTCGAACCTTCGGTACGATCGAACAATTCCTCGTCCAGATCCGTACAGCCAGCAAAAACAAGTATTGCTGAAAAAAGAAGTTTTTTGAATTTTCTTAGCTTTTTCATTTCGTTTTTTTAAAAATTAATACTTACCCCCAAAGAATAGGTCGTTGGTCTTGGAAATGTCAAATAATCTATCCCTTGGGTCTGAATGCTTTGACTGGATGCAATGGCACTGACCTCTGGGTCTTGACCGCTATAATCCGTAATCACGAAAACATTTTGACCGGACAGGGTAAACCGAACACTATCCGTAAAACCTAGAACATTTTTGGGAAGTGTATAGCCCAAGGTAAAGTTGTCCAATCTAAAGAATGATCCATCCTCCAGGAACCTGGTGGAAAATCTCCTTGAGGCGGCGGTAGTACTTTCTCCTTGTTCAATATATCCTTTAATAACATTTCTAGAACCTATTCGGGTAGGTAAACCAAAAGTTTGTGCCGTATTATTATAGATATCTATACCGGATACGCCTCTAAAAAATAACCGAAGGTCCCAGTTCTTGTATCGCATGTTGGAGTTGATGGAATACGTGAAATCCGGCTGGGCATCCCCGATGAATCTTCTATCGTCCGCATTGATCACGCCATCGCCATTCAAGTCCTGATAGGTTTCCACTCCATCCACCAAACCGTCGAAAACCGCACCATAGTAGGCATTAACCGGTTGTCCTACTTGTATTCTAAAGATATTATCGACCCCTGCGCCTTCACCTGAGGTAACGCCATAGGCAATCTCACTTCTCGAAAAATCGGAGCTGTCCAAACTGGTCACTTCGTTGTCCAATGTGGCAAAAATAAACCCTAGGTCCCATTGAAAATTGGCATTGTCCACGGCCAAGTAGTTAATACTTCCCTCGAATCCTTTGTTCCTTACGGACCCCACATTGGCCAAAGTCACATTGGGGTCGGCCGGTGCTGGCAACGGAATCTGTAACAACAGATCGTCCGTGTTGGAAACGTAATATTCAAAGGTACCTGAAAGTCGATTGTTGAGCAATCCCCAATCCACCCCAATATTGGTTGTGGTCGTAGTTTCCCACTTTAGGTCCGGATTGGCGAAATTGTCAAAGAAAAAAGCTTGGGAAACGTTATCCCCAAAATTGACCTGGCCTACGCTGGCCAATGTAGCCAAGGATTGGTAAGGCTCTATGGCCTGATTACCGATACTACCGTAGGAAACCCTAAATTTAAGGTCACTGAAGGTATCCTGATTTTCCATGAAATTCTCATTTATGATGCGCCAGGCACCGGAAACCCCTGGAAAGTAGGCCCATTTATTATCGTCTCCAAATCTGGTGGAACCATCGGCCCGAAACACCGCACTCAGAATATATCGGCTATCATGGTTGTACTGGGCCCTTCCGTAAAAAGAGGCGAGTTTGGACCGGTCCTTAAAGGCGGTAGGATTAATGGCATCCGTATCCGAAGCAAAACTATTGAACCCAAAGCTGTCCAATGTAAGATCTTGTGCTGATGCCCCAAAACCCTCATTATCAAACTGCTGGAAGGAATAGCCTCCCACTACCTGTAGATTGTTCTGATCCTCTGAACCAAAATATTTGTCGTAGGTCAGATAGGATTCTATCAATTTGCTTTGTCTTGTACTAGTTATTCTTGAGGAGAATCCATCCGGCCTGAATTGAGAGTCCCTGGCCAGAAAATTTCTTCGTTCCCCGGTATTGTGGTCGGCACCAATACTTACCGTTCCAACTAGGTTGGGTAATATTTTGATATTGGCATTGACATTCCCCAACACCCTGGTTTCAACCGATCGGTCGGTCACGTCCTCATATAGTTTTATGGGATTGGCGAAAGTACCATTTAGCGCGAAGGAACCATCATCGTTCCGAACCGGCTGGGTAGGACTATAATTAAAGACACCACTCAATACACCTCCAAGGAAACCGCCCAATTGTTCGTTAGGGGCAAAGGACCTGTTGATTCTGGAGACCGTAATATTTGAGGAAATGTCCAGTATCCCATTAAAAAGGGATTGATTGATGTTATATCGTCCTGTCATACGCTCAATTCCGGAATTCTGCAATACCCCCTCGTTATTGGCATAGCTTAAGGAAGCGCGGTACGAATTATCTTCCCCGCCGCCACTAAACGCCAAGTTCAAATTTTGGGCGATCGCGGTTTGGTAAACCTCATCCTGCCAATCCGTATCCGCCCCGGAATCGGTAATTACCGCCTCTACGTTTAGATTTCTAAGTTCGTCCGCGGAATAGATATCATAACGGTTTCTTACCCATCCGACCGAAGTGGAATAGTCAATGGACATTCTGGCCTTCCCGGATTGCCCCCTTTTCGTGGTAATCAAAATTACACCATTGGCTCCCCTGGAACCATAGATTGCCGCCGATGCAGCATCCTTCAGGACATTTATCGAGGCAATGTCGTTGGGGTTCAAAAAGGCCAGCGGGTTACCTGTTGATTGATTGGTACCGGCCGCTCCCGTTCCTGGAAGGGGAACTGCGGATGAATTATCGATGGGCACGCCATCAATTATATAAAGCGGATCATTGCTGGCTGTAATGGATTTACCGCCCCGGATACGAACGTTCAATCCAGCACCGGGCTCACCGTTGGTCTGGGTAATAACAATACCCGCGGCCTTGCCTTGAATCAGTTCCTCGGGGCTTGAAATGACCCCCTGATTAAAGTCCTCGGCCTTTACGGAAACCACGGAAGTAGTCTGGTCCTCCTTTTTAACGGTACCATAACCCACCACCAGGACCTCATCCAAGGCTTGGGCGTCCTCCTCTAGGGAAATATCCACCACCGAGCGTCCGTTTACTTGAACCTCAGAAGTTTTGTAACCCAAATAACTGAAAACAAGTACCGCATCGTTGGGAACGTTCTCCAGAGTGTAATTTCCATCAAAATCCGTTTGTGTGCCGTTGGTAGTGCCCTTGACCAAAACGTTGGCACCCGCCAATGGGCCTTCGGCATCCGACACCTTGCCCGTAACATTCTGAGCCTTCATCGCGCTACAAAACAATAACGCGACAACAAGGTAGAAGCTCCTTTTAAAAATAATCTTCATAAAGTTCTCTTTTAGTTAATACAAAGTTCAAGTAGAGTGGATTTCAGTTACATGTTATCGCTAACTGTTATCGATAACATTTAAGCAAATGTAAAAATTTTATCATTAAAACAAAATATTTTCTTTTTTTTAACAGCTTACCTTGTACTTTTTGGAATGGAGCCCCGGCCCAGAGCACCCGGTGTACCACCTTAACCGCATGATACTGGGAAACTAAATCGACTATAAGTTAATTTTTATAGGTATTGTACGATAATCCAACAGTGTTGAGGTGCGCTATAAAAAAGATGGAAGTCCAGTCATCGTTTGACCGCAATCGGGACTGGGATATTGCTGATTTCCCGGTTCATTCGATCATCCTTAAATAGGAGGACGGGGTCCTCCCCGTAAATTGCTTGAACTTCTGATTAAAATTGGAAAGATTGTTGAAACCGGACTCATAACCTATTTTTGCTATGGTATCATTACTACCTTGTAATAACTTACATGCATATCCTATTCGTATCTCATTAAGATAGGTAAAGAAGGTTATACCCGTAGCTTTTTTAAAATATCTGCAAAAAGCAGTCTTATTCATCCCAATTTCGCCCGCGATTTCATCCAGGCCAATGGGCATTTGAAAATGATTCATTACAAAATCCTTGACTTTTTTCAATTTGATATCTTTTTCGTAGACTGAATTTATATAACCCGAACTTGTTATCAGGTTATATTCCTTGGTATGGGCAAGGAGGCCCAATAGATCCAGCAAGAGAATAAGTCGCTTAAACCCGGGTGCGGTGCCAACGATTTTCCGAAGTAATTTTTCCGCCCTTTTGTTGGTGTTTCCCGTAAATCGTATACCCCTTTCCGAAATTTCCAATAGATTATAAAGTGTGGAAAACTCAACGGTTTCCTCCAAGGCATTGGCCAAGAAATGTTTCTCAAAATGTATAATAATGGCCTCTACCTCCAAACCCGATCCGCTAAAATATTCCAAATCATTTTGCCACTTGTGGGGTAGTTGGTCACCTAGTAATACAAAATCCCCTGGGCCAAAAGGTTCCATGCTATCCCCAACAAATCGCATTCCCTTGCCCTTTAGAATAAGGACCAACTCCATTTCCTGATGATGGTGCCACAACTTCAGAAAATGAGGCTGCTTGGCATGCCGTACCGAAAAAGATTGACTGTGGATTTTATTGTTCCGCTTAATGAAATGGGATACCATATTATATTAGTCTACAAAATATTTGCATTTAAGGTAAATCTAGGCATTATCAAGCAAATATAACATTAGTATCGGCAAAAAGTACGGAAGACTTCCGCTTTTTTCGAAACTACTTTTGTACCCTATGAATACCTCCAAAAATAAGTTAAGAAGTCACGATTGGTTCTCCCGAAAAGGTAAAATGGGCTTTATGTACCGCACCTGGTTGAAAAACCAAGGAATTCCCGATCATGAATTCGACGGTCGGCCTGTTATCGGTATCTGTAATACATGGTCCGAACTTACACCTTGTAATGCCCATTTTCGGGAATTTGCGGAATATATCAAAAGAGGGGTCTACGAGGCTGGTGGATTTCCTTTAGAATTCCCCATCATGTCGCTTGGCGAACCGCTAATGAAACCCACGGCCATGCTCTTCAGAAACTTGGCTTCTATGGATGCGGAAGAAACCATAAGGGCCAATCCCTTAGATGGGGTAGTTATCATAGGAGGCTGCGATAAGACTACACCATCCGCTTTAATGGGTGCGGCCAGTGTTGATCTACCTACCTTGGTTGTCTCCGGCGGTCCAATGCTCAATGGCAAATTCAGGGGCCGTGACATTGGATCCGGTACTGATATCTGGAAATTTAGTGAAGCCGTGCGCGCTGGTCAAATGTCGAATAGCGAATTTCGGGAAGCAGAGGCCTGCATGTCCAGAAGCAATGGTCATTGTATGACCATGGGTACGGCCTCTTCTATGGCCGTACTCGTAGAGGCTTTGGGTATCTCGCTTTCCGGGAACGCAGCTATCCCTGCCCCGGATTCCAGGAGGAAAGTGTTGTGTCACGAGTCCGGCAGGCGCATCGTTGACATGGTCAAGGAAGATCAGAAAATTTCGGACATTATTACCCGGAAGGCCCTGATCAACGCCATTGTAGTCAATGCGGCCGTTGGTGGTTCTACCAATATCATACTGCACCTTCTTGCCATAGCTGGCAGAATAGGCATAGACCTTACGCTGGAGGATTTCGACACCTATGGCAGTAACATTCCTTTGCTGGTCAATCTGATGCCTTCCGGTCAATATTTAATGGAAGATTTTTACTATGCAGGTGGGCTTCCTGTGGTCCTAAAAGAGCTAGGCGCGCTCATTGATTTGGATTTACCCACAGCTACCGGTAAAACGCATCGGGAAAATATCCTGCATGCCCGTTGTTATGATCGAAACGTTGTTGCCAGCGTTGACAGTCCTTTTAAAAAGAAAGCTGGTATTGTTGTCTTAAAGGGCAACCTCGCGGAGAACGGGGCGGTTATTAAACCCTCGGCCGTAAAGGTCCAAAAATTGATGAAGCATACCGGCCCGGCCGTTGTTTTCGAGAACATCGAAGACCTGCATAAACGTATCGATGATCCCCATCTGAATATTGATGAAAACTCGATTATCGTACTTAAGAACGTTGGTCCTAAGGGGTTTCCGGGAATGCCCGAAGTTGGAAACACACCTTTACCCAAAAAATTATTGGAACAAGGAGTAACGGATATGGTTCGAATTTCGGACGGTAGGATGAGTGGTACCGCATATGGCACCGTAATCCTCCATGTATCTCCAGAGGCGGCCGTAGGCGGTACTCTGGCATTGGTCAAAGATGATGATTTGATCCAGATAGATGTGGAAAATCGGGTTTTGCAGCTTTTGGTGGATGACGAAGAATTGAGCCGTAGAAAATCCCTCTGGCAGCTTAAGGAAAAAGTCTATGAGCGGGGTTATATCGGCATATATCAAGATCAGGTAAATCAAGCTCATTTGGGTGCCGACTTCAAGAAGTTAGTGGGTAACTCCGGGAAGAAGGTCGACCGTGATGGATTTTAATAACACATTGAAGCATAGACCTTAACGGAATTAAGGTCCTGACTATTTAAAATTAAGCATGTATCAAATTAAAGGTCCCGGAATATTTTTGGCTCAATTTCTAGACAGCAGCCCTCCTTTTGACTCCCTTCCGGCCATAGCAAGTTGGGCTTCAAGACTTGGTTTTAAGGGTGTTCAAATACCGGCATGGGATACTAGGGCAATCGACTTGGATCTTGCCGGTAACTCTAAAACATATTGCGATGAAATAAGGGGGATATTGGCCGATCGGAATCTTGAAATCATTGAACTCGCGGCCTATTTACAGGGGCAATGTATGGCCATGCATCCCGCCTATGAAAAACTATTTCAGCCTTTTTATCCCGATGGTCTTAACGATATACAGCGAACCGCTTGGTCAACGGATCAGATAAAGAAGACTATAGATGCCTCCGTGCTCCTGGGTACCCAGAACATCTCCGTACTCTCCGGAAGCTTGGCTTGGCCGTTTCTTTACCCTTGGCCCCAACGGACCGAAGGATTGATTGAAGATGCCTTTGCCGAATTGGGCAAAAGATGGCGTCCTGTATTGGATTATGCCCAGGAAAATGGTGTTACCATTGGCTTTGAGCTTCATCCAGGTTCGGATTTGTTCGATGGGTACACCTACCAATTGTTTTTGGAAACGGTCCATGGCCATGAATCCGCCTGTATCACTTATGACCCCAGCCATTTTCTGTTGCAACAGGCCGATTATATAGACTTTATCCATCTTTTTTCCGACAGGATAAAAGCATTTCACGTGAAGGACGCAGAATTTAACCCAACTGGCCTCGGTGGGGTATATGGCAGCTATGCCGAATGGAAAAACCGTGCAGGCCGTTTTAGGTCCTTGGGTGATGGACAAGTGGATTTTAGGAAAATATTCGGTCTACTTACCGAAAAGGGATATGATGGCTGGGCTATTCTGGAATGGGAATGTTGCATCAAAAGTCCGGAGCAAGGGGCAAGGGAGGCCGTACCTTTTATGGAAAATCTCCTAATTGAAACGACCACCAAATCCTTTGACGATTTTGCAAAAGGAAAAAACGGAAGACCGTTCAACCGGGAACTATTAGGAATAAAACAAATGACAAATGGATAGCACCATAAACATAGGATTGGTGGGCACCCAATTCATGGGTAAGGCACACAGTAATGCGTACGCCAGGGTAGCCAAGTTTTTTGAACTCCCGGCCCAACCGGTATTACATTCCGCCTGCGGGCTGGATTTGGAACAAGTTCGAGGTTTGGCCAAGAAATTTGGTTGGAAAAATGCCGAGACCGACTACAAGCGCATCCTATCCTCGGACGAAATACAGTTAGTGGATATCTGCACCTCAAATGACTTTCATATGCCCATAGCCGTGGAGGCCGCCAAGGCAGGGAAGCATCTACTTTGCGAAAAACCCATGGCGCGCAATGCAGAGGAGGCCATACGGATGTACGATGCGGTGAACACAGCGGGGGTCACAAATATGATGATCTTTAATTACCGATTTGTTCCGGCCCTGGCATTGGCTAAGAAACTAATTGACCAGGGTAGCCTGGGTAGCATACGCCATTTTAATGCCGTTTACTATCAAGATTGGCTAGTAGACCCCTTGTTTCCCATGGTATGGCGCCATAGCAAGGAGAAATCCGGATCAGGGGCCCATGGGGATATGAACGCCCATATTGTTGATTTGGCGAGATACCTTGTCGGCGAGTTTGAAGCCGTTGCCGGTGAGCAACGCGTATTCGTAAAGGAACGGCCCATTGCGGGAAGTACTGAAAAGGGAGAAGTAAATGCAGATGATGCAACTTCTTTCATGGCCCGGTTTCAAAATGGGGCCCTTGGTACTTTTTGCGCTACCAGGATGGCCACGGGATGTAAAAACTTAATGCGTCTTGAGCTTTTCGGTAGTAAGGGCGCTATTAGGTTCAACTTGGAGCGCCTGAACGAACTGGAGTATTTTGATGAAACGATGTCTTCGGACACCAAGGGGTTTAGGGCCATTCTAGCCACCGAACCGTCCCACCCCTATATCAAATCCTGGTGGCCTCCCGGACATATTATTGGTTGGGAACACACGTTTGTCCACCAAATTTCGCATTTACTCAATCATATTGCCCACAACGAAGAGGCCTCACCAAGCTTTTTCGATGGGGTCAAATGTCAGTTGGTGCTGGACGCTGTGGCCTCGTCCGCCGAAAAAGAAAAATGGATAACTGTACAAGAATTTCATAAATCCTAAAATGAGCACAGAAAAACATCCAATAATATCCGATACCGAACTTCACAAACTTCAAGAAGTTTGCAATACTACACGTAAGCAGATTATCCAAATGGTCTTTGATGCCCGTTCGGGTCACATAGGAGGCAGCCTAGGATCAACGGAATTGCTAGTGGCCTTGTACCATCATATCATGAAGCACGATGGAAAACGACCGGACTGGCCCGACAGGGATCGATTCATACTTTCCAAAGGACATTGCACACCGGTCCTCTATGCGACACTGGCCAATTGTGGTTATTTCCCAAAAGAAGATCTAAAAACCTTCAGGCGGCCGGGATCCCATTTGCAAGGACATCCGTACCAGCCAAAAACTCCTGGCGTGGAAGCTACCACAGGAGCTCTGGGCATTGGTTTTTCTACGGCCCTTGGAATGGCGTTAACGGCGAAAAACAAGAATCAAAAGCACCATTACTACATTTTGTGCGGTGATGGTGAGGTTCAGGAAGGACAGATATGGGAAGGCGCCATGTTCGCCAACAAGTACCGATTGGACAACGTAATCGCTTTTATCGACAGAAACTACCTCCAAACTGATGGAAACTCCGAGGATATTATGCCATTGGACCCCTTAGCTCCCAAATGGGAAAGTTTTGGTTGGCAAACTTATGAAGTGGACGGCCACGACCTCAAAGCGATCATCACCACAATAAATGAGGCCAAAGAAAGTAAGCGACCTGTGATGATAATTGCCAATACCATAAAGGGCAAAGGCGTTTCTTTTATGGAGAATGCCGTAGGATGGCATGGAGGGGTACCCTCGGAGGAAGAAACTCAAAAGGCATTAAAAGAACTGGAAAATGGAATATAAACAAACAAGACAAGGCTACGTCGATGCGTTGATAGAACTGGCAGAGGAATTACCGGAGATGGTAGTTTTGGATGCCGATGTGGCCAAGGCCACCCAGACCCTTCAATTCGCCAAATTATATCCTGAGCGATTTTTTAATTGCGGTGTACAGGAACAAAACATGCTCAGTGTTGCGGCAGGAATGGCATTGGAGGGGAAAATCCCCTTCGCCACCACCTTTGGGGTTTTTGCTACCTGCCGGGCGGGAGATCAACTTAGAAATGGCATCGCCTATCCCAAGGTAAACGTGAAAGTTGCCGTTACCCATTGTGGTATAACGGTAGGGGGTGATGGGGCTTCACATCAGGCCAACGAGGATCTAGCCATTACCAGGGCTTTCCCCAACATGACCATCTTGGTGCCAGGCGACTATGAGGAGGCCAAATTGGCGACGAAGGCGGCCGCTAGATTTGAAGGACCTATATACATTCGTTTTGGGAGGGACAAATATCCCGTAGTTCCCCAAATTCATGGTGAATTTGAAATTGGAAAATCCAAAGTATTGGAGCAAGGTACGGATATCACCATAATCTCTACAGGTATAATGATCACCGAAGCTTTGGAGGCCCACCGACAATTGCAACAACTGGGAGTTTCTGCACGAATCATACATATGGGCACCCTCAAACCTATCGATGAAGAAGCTGTAATTCGGGCCGCAAAAGAAACTAAAGGTATTGTGACCGTTGAGGAGCACTCCATAATCGGCGGATTGGGAGCAGCAGTGGCCGGTGTGGTGTCCGAAAACCATCCTTGCCCCGTAAGACGAGTGGGTATGCGCGATGTCTTCGGCGAATCCGGACAAGCCCAGGAGCTTTTGGATAAATACGGCATGCGGGCCAAGGATATTGTTTTTGAGGCAAGTAAAATCCTTTAGGTAGTGTTGCATAGGCATGTATCGCCTTGCCCCGGGAAGGGATATAGAACTTTAAATAATTGTTATGAAAGCAGTTGTAAAATTTGATAAAGGTCCGGGCAATGTGGATTTCCGCGATATGCCGGAGCCTGAATGTACGGCGGACAAGGTTATCATAGAAATTGCCCACTGTGGGATCTGTGGGACGGACCTGCATGTATACCACGATACCTTCAAGAATTTTCCCCCGGTCATTTTGGGTCACGAATTTAGCGGTAGAATCGTTGAATTGGGCAATAATGTGGATACGGTAAGGCTTGGCGATACTTTTTCCGTATTGGGAGCTACGGCCGTGGTATGCGGTCGTTGTGAATATTGTGAGAGTGGAGAATTTATGTTTTGTAAGAGTCGAAGGGGAATGGGGCACGGGGTCAATGGTGCTTTCACCCGTTATGCGGCCGTTCGTCCAAATCAACTTTTTGCCATTCCTGAAAGCGTTTCCCTGGAAGATGCCGCGCTTGTAGAGCCTTTGGCCGTGGCCGTCCATGTAGTGGAGGAAATTGCCCAATTTGGATTGGGTGATGTTGTACTGCTATCCGGTCCGGGACCCATCGGCTTGTTGTGCCTAAAAATGCTGGTGGCGCATGGTCTTAAGGTTATCGTGGCGGGAACCTCAGAAGATGAAATGCGGTTGCAAATGGCCTCCCAATATGGTGCCGATACCGTTGTAAAAGTGGATCAAGAAAATTTAAAGGAAATCGTTCTTGAAAAAACGGATGGTGCCGGAGTGGCACTGGCTATAGAGTGTGCAGGCGCCCAGGCGTCCGTACGAAATTGCATGGAATCCCTAAAACCCTTGGGTAATTATGTCCAAGTAGGTCATTTTGGCAAAGATCTTCTCATTCCTTGGGATCTGGTCGCGTTTCGACAATTAAACATAAAGGGGTCCGTCGGTTATACCAAGGCCACCTGGAAAAGGACCATGGAAATTCTGGGTCAAAGTGCCCTGACCGTTAGCGATGTAATCACCCACCGTTTAAAGCTGGAAGATTGGAAGAAAGGGTTTGATCTTATGGAACAAAAAAAGGCCATAAAAATCCTTTTAAATCCAAATTGATGGTTCGCCATACGCAGGGATCAAAATTAGTCGTAAGCGATGACTCATTAAGTAACTAAGGGCATTTACCAATAGGTCTCCAAATTTGTTCGACACCCCAGCAAATACGAATAAACCCATAAAAGTCTATTCATGGAATAGCACTTGTAATATGGAAGCCTTGACAAGGCAACCTAATAAATCTTCAAAAACATAGCACAATGAAACTAATACGATTTGGAAAAAAGGAGCATGAGAAACCCGGTGTTTTAATCGATGGGGTACGAAAAGATTGTTCTGGATTATTCGAGGATTGGAACCATAAATTCTTTAGTGATGACGGATTATCCACCTTGGAAGCAGCTCTAGAAAACAAAAGCGTCCATTTGCCGACAGTAGCCGAAAGTGAACGTTGGGCGCCTTGTGTGGCCAGACCGGGAACTATCCTATGCATCGGATTAAACTATGAAGACCACGCCAAAGAGGCCAAAATGGAACTGCCCTCGGAACCCTTGGTCTTCGGCAAGGCCAGTAATACCATCCACGGTCCTTATGATGCGGTAACACTACCCAAAGCGGCCTCCAAGGTAGATTATGAAATTGAACTGGCCGTGGTATTAAAAAAGGACGTTTACGAATTGAAATCGGAAAAAGAGGCCGAAGCGGCCATAGCCGGTTACTGCGCGGCAAATGACCTCTCGGAACGTGTTTTTCAATTGGAAAAAGGCGGACAATGGATAAAAGGAAAATCATCACCCGGATTTTGCCCGCTCGGTCCCTATTTACAGACAACAGAGGAAGGTTTTGCCATTGATGATCTCTCCATGAAGCTGCAAGTAAATGGCGAGTCCAGACAAAACGGAAGTTCCACGACTATGGTATTTAAGCCGGCCTACACCATTTTTTATCTTTCGCAATTCATGCAACTGGAAGCGGGGGATATTATCCTTACCGGAACGCCCCCAGGGGTGGCCATGGGAATGAATCCCCCGGCCTATCTGAAGAGCGGCGACGTGGTTGAGCTTTGGATCGAGGGTCTTGGGCATCAAAGAACGCAATTCCAATCCAACTGAGTATTGGCCGGAGTCGTCTTTATTCCATGAAAAGTCAAACTACGCCTTTGCCGTTCTGGCAATTTGAGGGAAGGTTCCCAATGGGCCAAAACACATGTTACAAAAAATAGGAAGTATCATAAATTATCTGGACTTATGATTGGAATCGGATCATTTCTGGGATTCACTTTATTGGTAGCAATTATCGCCTATATCGCGACTCGAAAGACTGATGAAGAATCTTCCGATGGTTATTTTTTGGGAGGTCGTAGCTTGTCAGCAGGGGTCATAGCAGGCTCCTTGTTGTTGACCAATCTTTCGACCGAGCAAATTGTTGGGCTCAATGGACAGGCCTATACCGAAGGCATTTTAGTTATGGCCTGGGAAACCCTAGCGGCTTTGGCTATGGTGCTGACCGCAATCTTCCTGTTACCGAGATACTTAAAAGGGGGACTTACTACTGTACCACAATTTTTACAAGAGCGCTACGATACCGCCACAAAGACCATTACGTCTGCGCTGTTTCTCACTGGTTATGTTGTGGTGCTTTTGCCCATTATCCTATATTCTGGATCTTTGGCCATTAGTACCATGTTCGATATCCCTGCTTTGTTGGGCGTCTCCAATCGAACCGCCCTTGGAATTTGTATTTGGGGTATAGGCATAGTGGGGTCCATCTATGCCGTTTTTGGAGGATTAAAGGCAGTGGCCGTATCGGATAGCATAAACGCAATCGGTTTATTGGTTGGTGGCATCCTTATCCCAATTTTTGGCCTAAAGGCCGTCGGCGAAGGAGACCTGCTCGAGGGAATTGGCATTCTATATCGTGAAAACCCACAAAAATTCAATGTTATTGGGGACGCGCAAGCTTCCGTACCCTTTGCCACCATTTTTACTGGTATGATGTTGGTACAATTATTTTACTGGGGAACCAACCAACAAATCATCCAACGGGCCTTGGGTGCCAAAAACCTAAAGGAAGGACAAAAGGGCCTTCTTTTGGCCGCCTTTATTAAAATTCTTGGACCGCTGATCGTTGTCCTTCCTGGTATCATTGCCTTCCATTTGTTCCAAGGAACCTTGGAAGTTCCCGATCAAGCGTATCCGGCATTGGTCAACCACGTTTTGCCAGACTACCTGATCGGTTTTTTCGTGGCGGTTTTATTTGGCGCCATTCTCAGTTCCTTCAACAGTGTTCTCAACAGTTCCATAACTCTATTCGGAATAGACATCTATAAGGAACACATCAACCCACAGGCGGAAGAACATGTAACGGTACGTTATGGCAAACTATTTGGTGTGGCTTTGGCCCTAGCATCCATGTTCATAGCGCCGCTTATTGCCAATTCGGGAAGTTTGTTTGCTTATATACAAGAGGTAAATGGAATTTATAGTATCCCGATATTGACCATAATCGTGGTAGGATATTTAACCAAAAAGGTTCCTGCTATAGCGGCCAAAATCGGCATTCTCTCCGGTTCCCTTTTATATGTGGTAAGCCAGTTTATTTTGAAACCTTATGTTTTCGGAGAAGAAAATTATCCTCATTTTCTGCATGTCATGGCCATTCTCTTTGTGTTGAACACGATCATCATGCTAATTATAGGAGCATATTATCCTAGAAAAGAGGCTTTTGTAATGGGCTATACCAAGCAAGTGGATATTACCCCCTATAAACATGTAAAAACCATAGGCCTATTAATCAGTCTCTTGGTCATTTTTATTTATGCCTGTTTTTCCTAGCCATTCTTATGGAAACATTTCAAGTTTTATCCCATGTTATGGCCAAAACATCAATCTTAAAATCCAATTCATATGAAGACCCGACAAATCATCAAAGTAGTTCCAAGTATAATGGCCTTGTGTTGCTGTTGTTTTTCCTGTATGGATACCAAACAAGAAAAGGAGCAACCCTACACCACCTCCCTTTCGATTCAGAAAGAAGATATTGATGGGGAAGATCAGGGAAAAATTGTTCTAATGATCCATGGTGGGGCCAGCTATCCCTCGGTTGAACGCAATAATCCTGAAAGGGATTCACTTGTTAAGGATGTCATGCGCCGGGCCTTGATTTCCGGGCGGGATACTCTCCTAAAGGGAGGAAGTAGTACGGATGCCGTGGAGCGTGCCATTACCATTTTGGAGGATTCCCCCTATTTCAACGCCGGCAAAGGTTCAGTTTTTAATAGTCAGGGTGTCAATGAAATGGATGCCTCCATTATGGAGGGCAAGGAAAGAAGGGCCGGTGCGGTGGCAGGTGTCCGAAAAATAAAGAACCCCATCTCCGCTGCCCGCATGGTAATGGACAGTTCGGAGAACGTGTTGCTTGTGGGAAAAGGCGCCGAATTCTTCTCAGGTTTAAAAGGTGCGGAGTTGGTAGCACCAGATTATTTTTACACCTTGGATAGCTGGAACGAGCTTGAAAAGGCCAAGGCGGAAAGGGGTGAAACCGTACCGGAAAAACCTCATGAAAAAAACCAAAAGTTCGGGACCGTGGGTGCCGTGGCACTGGACAGGAAGAAAAACATTGCGGCAGGTACCTCAACGGGGGGGCGAAACAACAAACGTTTTGGCCGCATTGGGGACAGCCCTATTATAGGCGCAAGTACCTTTGCGGACAATGAATATTGTGGTGTTTCATCCACGGGTTGGGGCGAACTTTTTATTCGTAATGCCGTGGCACACAGTGTTGTTTCCTATATGGAGTTTAAAAATGACAATATAGCTGAAGCGGCCCAATGGGTGATGTACGGAAAAATGAAGGGAATAGAGGGAGGAATCATCGCATTGGACAAAAATGGCCGTGGAAGTTTTCCGTTCAATACCCCGATAATGAATAGGGGTTATATTACCCTGGCCGGCCAACCCAAAGTTTACATTTATAAATAAAACCGCATCGAAACAGGAAATCCATTAAGTTCCGATAACAAAAATTTGTCCTTAAGTAGTCCTCGACCGTAAACCGATGGCGATATTGTGCCCATGATATCAGTTACCCCTTTTCGGCCAAATTTTCAACCAAATCCCTATTTTTTCGAGAGCAAAATAGGCCATCGGAAATGGCCTATTATCCATTGTTCCAAATACGTTACCCCGTTCAATCATTCCAAAAATTCACTACCTTCATACCGGGCAATAAGATGTAAGCCCTGCCGCATTGAGGTGCACAGCCGGTAAGATTCTTACTGAAACTTAGTTTTTCATTCTTTTTATGGTGTTTCAGGGAAGGGTACACAACCAGTTATCCAGTCCTGGACAAAAATTCCTTGGAAAACAAGTTAAATCCTAAGGAACGATTGTAAATAGTAGGAAACCCATAGAGCAGTTACGGTAATACCTAAAGAAAATAGCCAAAGTCAACCGCATTAACAATACTCTTATGAAGCTAAAATTAGTCCTGTTCACCTTATGTCTTGGGGCCATAGCTTTGGGGCAACAGGAGCGCCAAACAACCGTAAGCATTGTAGAAAATCAGTTTTTTATCAATGGAGAGCCCACTTATAAAGGAAGGTACTGGAAAGGGAATAAGGTTGAAGGCCTTCTTTTTAATTCCAGGATGGTCCAGGGGATTTTTGATGATCTAAATCCGGAGACACGTGAACGATTTGCTTATCCGGACACCCAGGTTTGGGATGCAGACCGGAATACCAATGAGTTTGTTGCCCATATGGAGGAATGGTACAACTATGGCCTACTTGCCTTTACCCTTAATCTGCAAGGAGGCAGTCCTATGGGATATGGAAACAAAAACTGGATCAATTCCACCTTTGACGAAAAAGGGGAATTACGGCCTAGGTACATGGATAGGCTCAAACGCATATTGGACAAGGCGGACGATCTCCATATGGTAGTTATTTTGGGATATTTTTATTTTGGACAGGATCAATATTTGGAAAACGAGCAGGCGGTAATCAACGCAGTGGACAACATTACCCACTGGATATTGAACGAAGGATATAGGAATGTCCTTATCGAAATAAATAATGAAAGTAATGTTAGGTACGATCACGAAATATTACAACCCGATCGAGTTCATGAACTGATTGAAAGGGTCCAAAACACCAAAAAGGATAGATTTAAACTGCTTGTTAGCACCAGTTACGGGGGTGGTACGGTCCCCGGATCGTCCGTTGTTAAAGTATCGGACTTTATATTGTTGCATGGGAACGGATTGCATGATCCAGATCAGATTACGGAACTGGTCCGCGCAACGAGAAATGTAACGGGATATCGGTCGCAGCCCGTAGTTTTCAATGAGGACGACCACTTCGATTTCGAATCCGATTCGTGTAATTTCACCAATGCGGTGAAGTCTTATGCCTCTTGGGGCTATTTTGATTATAGAATGGATGGTGAGGGATTTGAATCGGGTTACCAAAGCGTGCCGGTGGACTGGGGCATCCGTTCGGAAAGAAAAAAGGCTTTTTTCAAGAAACTAAAGGAAATTACCAAGTAATTGATATTCGCAAATAGGCACCCTTATTACGATTGGCCCATTGGATTATGAAAAATCGGGTAAATCAATGCAACGTTGAACCTTACATTATTGCTTTTTAACCTTTGCCGTGACAAAAGCACAATAAAATAGTACCTTTAGTCCATCATTAAATTATCATCAACATGAAAACCAAAATTATTATCGTATTCCTGGGTGCCGTGGTACTCCTTATCAGCAGTTTCAAACAGACTTCGTCCACCGACGTTTCCAATACCAAAAAGGGCATGATTAAAGTGACGATACTCTATCCCAATAGTGAAGGGAAAACATTTGATATGGACTACTATTCGAAAAAGCATATGCCCATGCTTGCGGAGTTAATGGGGGATTCCCTAAAGTTGATAGAAATAGACAAAGGCATTTCCGGCAGGACACCTGACGAACCTACTCCCTATTTGGCCATTGGATATCTTTACTTTGACCAACTTTCGGCTTATCAAAACTCTTTTGGCCCCAATGCCGAAAAAATCGTTGGCGACATCCCAAACTATACCAATGTTCAACCCGTTGTGCAAATCAGCGAGGTGTTGCAGTAATCACTTGGTTTTTTTGGAGGGTAATCGGTACATCGACCCGAAAACATAAGGCGGCCTAATCCATTGGGTTGGAGTCCCCGATTAAAATAAAAAAACCCGCGCAGAATGCGCGGGTTTTTTATGATGTGGGCCCTACTGGATTCGAACCAGTGACCCCCTGCTTGTAAGGCAGGTGCTCTGAACCAACTGAGCTAAGAGCCCGTATCAATAATAACTTTTCTTGTCACCGTAAATTTATGGCAACGATTGCTCTGAACCCCGTCCGAACGGATGAAATCCATTCATCCGGGCGGGCAACTGAGCTAAGAGCCCGTATCAAATACCCTTAGAATATTGTTTGCGATAGCCTTTCGGGCGGGTGCAAATATACTATAGTTTTTTTGGCGCCAAAAGAAAAAATAGGAAAAAATCATACCACCTCGGCCACAGTAAATGTGCTACCCCCAACGAAGACAAAATCGGTCTCCGAGGCCTCCGAAATGGCCTTTTGGAACGCATCGGAAACCGAAGCATACGATTTACCGTAAAGTTCGAAACGAGCGGCTTCCGCCCTTAAAATAGCCGCATCCAATCCACGGGGAATGCCAGGTTTGGCAAAATAATAATGGGCATTTTTGGGGAAAAGCGGGAGTAGGGAATTCAAATCCTTCTCCTGTACAAACCCGAGCACCATATGTAGCCTCTCGAATGACCGTTTGCGGATTTGTTCCAATACAATGGTAAGTCCGTCCAGGTTATGGGCGGTATCGCAAACCACTGTGGGATTTTGTCGAAGTACTTGCCACCTTCCCAAGAGACCGGTGTTTTTTGTAACCTGGGAAAGTCCACGTTGAATGTGCCCATCCGTTATGGTAAAACCTTGAAGTGCCCTTAAGGCAGCTATTACACCTTTTGCGTTTTTGGACTGATAGTCCCCCTGGAAGGAAACACCCTGTATTTCTTGGATTTTTTGATCCGCAAAAACAATCTTGGCATTGCGCTCTAATGCAATAGATTGAAATACATCTGCAATTTCGTGCTGATACTCGCTAATGACCACGGGAATTTTTTCCTTGATAATACCGGCCTTTTCCCTTGCTATTTTAGGCAAGGTATCCCCTAGTATCTCCATATGATCCATACCAATATTGGTAATCAAGGAGACTTCCGGAACAATGATATTGGTAGAATCCAGCCGCCCGCCCAAACCTACTTCGATTATGGCAATGTCCACCCGCTCTTTCGCAAAATAGTCGAAAGCCATACCGACCGACATTTCAAAAAAAGAGAGTCGGTGCTTTTCAAAAAAAAGTTGGTTTTCCGCTACAAAACGGATAACGAACTCTCGGGCAATAGTCTTTCCGTTGATACGGATCCGTTCGGCATAGTCCTTCAGGTGAGGAGAGGTGTATAATCCCACCTTATATCCAGCCTCTTGAAGAATGGAGGCCAGCATATGGCTACTGCTACCTTTCCCATTGGTGCCGGCCACATGTACGCTCTTAAATTTTTTTTCGGGATGTCCGAGGTGGGCCGAAAAGGCCTTGATATTATTCAGTTTGCCATTATAGGCCGCCTTTCCTTTTTGCTGGTACATCGGAAGTTGGGAGAACATCCAGTCCAAGGTTTCCGCATAAGTCACCTATTCGCCCAATTTAAAGTTCACCACCACAAAACCAATTTGTTGTCGCGGTGCATTCGAATCCAGGTTCCAGCGGTGCTTAAACGCAGTCTTACGGGCGGGATCCAAAAGACAGGGGTCATTGTTCGTGGTGCCTTTAACACCGGGAGTGGCACTTACCACATTCCCGTTCCTGTCTACTACTATTTTTACCACTACCCTTCCTTCCTGGTTACAATTCTGCTTTTCCTTGCCTTTACTGACCAAGGTTCTACCACTTAATCCATATCCTCCGGTACCGCTACCGGAGCCCGGACTTCCATAATAACTGGTGGCGTAGGGGTCGCCATCGGGAGAACCTTTGTCTCCGGCCCGGTTGTCATCACCTTCCGAACCGGAGGCATTACCGTCAGATCGATTGATTCCTCCGATCAGCTCATCCAGTTTTTTCTTCTTGGCTTCCCGTTCCTTTTGGGCCCTTTCCTCTGCCTCCCGCTTTTCACGCGCTATGCGTTCCGCTTCGGCCTTGGCTTTTCTTGCCGCTTCATCCGCCTTGCGCTTGGCTTCCTGGGCTTTCTTTATCTTAATGGATTCCTCATCTTCCCGGGTAAGTACTTCTTCGGCGGCCGGCTCCTTTTCCACAATCGCTTCCTCCAGGACTTCCTCGGGTACGGCTGCCTCTTGTACCTCTTCCGGCTCATTGGGTGGGTCCGGTACCTCCACGGGCTCCGACCTGATCTTTTCCTTAGGCTGAGTATTGCCCATACCGAAATCCATGGTGCCGAAATTCACGGAAATTCCGTTTTCAATAGGAGGGTCCATGTAGGTCAGACCTATATAAAACAATATAAGCAAGAGCACACTTAACAATAAAGTAGTAAGTGTAAATGATTTTTTCTTGTGTCTCGTATCTAAAAATGACATCAATTGGGTCGCACTGCAAGAATGACCTTGTAATTGTTTCGGTTGGCAATGTCCATAACATTTACCGCTTCCTTAATGGCCACACTTTCCTCGGCCCTAAGGATAATGGTAGGTTTCTCTTGCCCTTCCAGTGCTTTTTTTAGTTCAATTTCAATATATTCTCCGTTAATTCTTTCGTTGTTCACAAAATACTGTAAGTTCTTATCGATGCTTACCGATACGTTCTGCGTATTCGTTGATTTGCCCTTGGCCTTGGGCAATAGCAAATCCAATGCATTGGGCGAGTTGGCGGTAAGCATAAAAAAGATAAGCAGTAGAAAGACGATATCCGTCATAGAGGACATGCTAAAATCCGGACTTACCTTATTTCTTCCTTTCAATTTCATGATTTCGGATTAGAGTGGTTCGTTCAGCAAATCCAAAAATTCCACGGCATTGGCCTCCATTTTATGAACGACCTTATCCGTTCGGTTGACCAAATGGTTATATCCTATGTAAGCTATAATACCCACAATAAGCCCAGCCACGGTAGTAGTCATTGCCGTATAGATTCCGGAAGCCAGGGAACCCATTTCTGCCTGTCCGCCACTACTGGCCATTTCATGAAAAGCCAATATCATACCGATGACCGTTCCCAGGAAACCTATCATCGGAGCGGCACCGGCAACTGTAGCCAATATGCTTACATTTTTCTCAAGTTTGTATACTTCCAAAGTGCCCGCATTTTCAATAGCCGTATTGATATCGTCCAAAGGCTTCCCAATTCGGGAAACCCCCTTTTCGGTAAGTCGTGCCACAGGTGAATCGGTCTGCGCACATAGGATCTTGGCCGCTTCCAATTTGCCACTGGTCACATAATCCCGAATTTGGTTCATGAAGTTTTTGTCTATTTTGGAAGCCGCCTTGATGGCGAATAGACGTTCAAAATAGATATAGCATGCTACAAAAAGAAGTACAAATAGTACGGTAATAATAACAACACTTCCCGTACCACCGTTTAAAATAAGGTCCATTACGGAAAGCGTCTTTTCTTCGGACACAACATCACCCATTTCGGGATCTTGCCCAAGTTTAAGGAACAATAACATAAATTTCTTAGGTGTTTAGATTTGCCTTAATAACGGCGTTTTATCGATAAAATTATCCGTGAAGTACAAAATCACGCAATAAAATAAATACGACCGCTCCGGCCAAAAATCCGGCCAATGCCAACCAGGCTATTTTCCTTAAATACCAGAAAAAATCTATTTTCTCCATGCCCATGGCAACCACTCCTGCTGCGGAGCCAATAATCAACATACTACCGCCCGTACCTGCAGAATAAGCGATGAAATGCCATAGAGGGTTGTCCAGTCCTTCAGAGAACATCCCCATACTGGCGGCAACCAACGGGACATTGTCAATAACCGCTGATCCCACGCCCAGGAGCATCACCACAATATCGGTATTGGGTATGGCCTCGTTCAGGCTTTCGGCATAATGAAATAACATTCCCAAGGATTCCAGGGCGGCAACGGCCAACAATATCCCCAAAAAGAAGAGTATACTGGGCAATTCTATTTTGGACAAGGCCTTATGGACCGGACTGTGATGTGCGGCCTCGTGGTGTCCTTCGTCCGTAGCGGAACTGATGCTAAATTTAGCATTACTATAAATCTCGGCAAACGTGGCCACCACGGCCAAGGAAAGCATCATACCTACATAGGGTGGCAAATGGGTAATGGTCTTAAAGAAAGGAACGAACACTATGGAGCCCAATCCCAGATATAACATGGTGGGCCCATACTTGGATTTTGAAGATTCCATTTGATCGATGTCCGTCTCGATATGACCTTTAAACGCCTTGAACTGTCCGGCGATCAAGGTGGGAACGACCATACACAAAATCGAGGGCAAAAGGACATGAAGGACCAATTGCGCGGCAGAGACCTTATTGGCTATCCATAACATAGTGGTGGTAACGTCCCCAATGGGCGACCATGCACCACCCGCATTGGCATTGATAATGATCAAACCTGCGAACCACAACCGGGTCTCCCGATCCTTGATCACCTTTTGTAAAATGGTGACCAATACAATGGTCGCCGTAAGGTTATCGATAATGGCGGAAAGGATAAACGCCAAAATGGAAAAGAGCCACAATAGCTTACGTTTGCTCGTGGTCTTTATATACCCTTTTATGGTAGCAAAGCCATCAAAATAATCGATGATTTCCACAATAGTCATAGCGCCTAACAGGAAGACCAATATTTCCGCGGTTTTACCCAAATGGTGAAGCAGCATCTCGTCCAGATGACTGGGCTCCAATTCCTTGAGTTCTGCATTTACCTCGAACACCGGCATATGCGCCAATGCAATGACCGCCCATAAAATGGCCATCATAGCCAAGGCGGGTATCAACTTGTCGATCTTAAGGTTGTGCTCTAGGGTAATGGCAAGATAGCCTACCAGAAATACGATAATAATAATGGTCTCCATATTCGGTTGGTTTTGTTTATACTAACTGTTTCAATGCAATTTCAAATCCGGTCTTACTTAAATTTATTTTCGAGGGATTCTGCTTAAAGATATTCAAAATTGCCTTTCTAATGGTATTGGAAGTATCATTAAATATCAATTCGTCATCCATGGCCACTTTTTTCTCCATAAAATAAGCAAAAACTCGGGCCATTCCGCAATTGGATATAAAATCGGGAATGAGGCTCACCTTGCCATCGGTATACTCCATGATAGGGCCAAAGAAAATAGATTCATCCGCAAATGGAACATTGGCTCCACAGGAAATGACTTCTAAGCCGGCGTCCATCATCTTGGTTATCTGCGGTTGGGTAATTAATCGGGAGGCCGCACAGGGAGCGAATATTTCAGTGGGAAGTTCCCATATGCTCTCTTTTATTTCATCAAAAGGAATCATTTGGTCGGCCGGGGCCATGAGGTTGTTTCCTTTTCTATTCAGAAAAAAATGTTTGATCTCCTCAAAGGAAAACCCCTTTTCATTGATTATCCCACCGGTCTTGTCCAGTATACCCACAATTTTCGCCCCCATTTGGGAAAGGTAGAAGGCAGCGGCACCACCTACGTTGCCAAAACCCTGTACTACGGCCCGCTTGCCCATGATGTTGCCTCCAAAAATGTCGTAATAATGCCGGACAGCCTCCGCCACCCCAAAGCCCGTAATCATGTCGGCCACCGTATATTTTCTTAAGGTATCCGGAGAGTATTTATCACTTTCCAGGGGTTTAATAACACCATGTCGCAATTGGCCGATCCTATTGATCTTGTCCGCCTCCGTGGGCTTAAAATGACCATTGAACACCCCCTCTTGTGGATGCCAGACACCTGCATCCTCGGTTATGGGAATCACCTCCTGGGTTTCATCAACATTGAGGTCGCCACCCGTACCATAATAACTTTTAAGCAAGGGAGACACCGCCCGGTACCATCTTTCCAGCACTCCTTTTTTCCTGGGGTCCTGCGGATTGAAATTTATTCCGGATTTTGCCCCGCCGATCGGTGGACCTGAAATCGTGAATTTCACCTCCATGGTCTTGGCCAGGGAAAGGACTTCGTTCCTATCCAGTCCCTCGCGCATCCGGGTGCCCCCTCCGGCCGCTCCTCCGCGCAAGGAATTGATTACGGTCCAGCCCTCGGCCTCGGTCTCCGGATCTTTCCAGTTAAACACAATTTCCGGCTGTTTATTTTCATAGGTAAGAAGCAATTCTTTCATGCGATACGATTTAAATGATAGGTGAATTAGAATACATTGTGGGCATGGTACCTTTGACGCCCTAGGGGAGTTGCCAAGTGAAGCTAGAGTTGTACCATACCTACATTCATTTAAATCGTTTGGAAAGAGGTCACCTAACAAATATAGAAAATTGGAATTGCTTTTGGGCACTTTTTGGCCACTCCTTACCACAAATATAGCCGTTAGGAAAATAGACGCTCACCCTGGCTTGGATTGGGTACGGTAACGTATCTTTGTCATAGAAAATTAAGCTACTTTTTATGGATTTTACCTTATCCGAAGAACAATTGATGATACAGCAGGCGGCCCGCGATTTTACCCAAAATGAATTGCTGCCCGGCGTAATAGAACGGGATGATGCGCAAAAGTTTCCCGAGGAACAAATAAAAAAAATGGGTGAATTGGGCTTTATGGGCATGATGGTCGATCCCAAATATGGCGGCAGTGGGCTGGATACGCTCTCCTATGTCATTGCCATGGAGGAATTTTCCAAGGTAGATGCCTCGGCATCCGTTGTAGTTTCCGTGAACAATTCCTTGGTCTGCTGGGGTTTGGAAACTTTTGGAACGGAAGCACAAAAGGAAAAATACCTGAAGCGCCTGGCCACTGGCGAAATCATTGGGGCCTTCTGTCTTTCCGAACCGGAAGCCGGTAGCGATGCCACTTCCCAAAAAACAACGGCCATAGACAAAGGAGACCACTATGTCCTTAACGGCACGAAAAACTGGATAACCAATGGTAACACGGCGGAGGTTTATCTAGTAATCGCCCAGACGGATAGGGAAAAGGGACACCGGGGCATCAATGCCTTGATTTTGGAAAAGGGAATGGAGGGGTTTGAAATTGGCCCTAAAGAAAATAAGTTGGGGATTCGGGGAAGTGATACGCATTCCCTCAATTTCAATGACGTGCGTGTACCTAAGGAAAATCGAATTGGTGAAGAAGGTTTTGGTTTCAAGTTTGCCATGAAGACCCTGTCCGGGGGAAGAATAGGTATCGCGGCGCAGGCTTTAGGTATTGCGGCGGGAGCGTACGAATTGGCATTGGCGTATTCCAAGGAACGCAAGGCCTTTGGGACCGAGATTTCCAATCATCAGGCCATTGCGTTTAAATTGGCCGATATGCATACCCAAATAGCGGCGGCACGTCACCTGGTTTATAAATCCGCTTGGGACAAGGATCAAGGGAACAACTACGACCTCTCGGGAGCCATGGCAAAATTGTACGCCTCTCAAGTGGCCATGGAAACAACAGTGGAAGCGGTCCAGATTCATGGAGGCAATGGCTTTGTAAAGGACTATCACGTAGAACGGCTAATGCGCGATGCTAAGATTACCCAGATTTATGAGGGTACGTCGGAAATTCAAAAAATTGTCATTTCGAGGGATATCCTAAGAAACTAGATCCTATATTCTTTGCTGCATGCGCTCTGGCCTTGCTAACTAGGGGTAATTGCACGAATTATATAAAAAAAAGGTGTTGCCCCGTTAAAAACATAGGGGGCATTTGTTATAAAACATCATTTTAAAGGACCCCACCCTCTAAAAACTTTTCAAAGCCTTTTGGGATTTCTTAAATTTACCATTCTAATAATTTCGAGGGGTGAAAAATTCGTATATGCGTATTTTTTAGCATTTTATTCCAATTGTTGAATTTTATTTTGTCTTTTTTTCGATTCGATATAAATAATTCATCAATAATGCTATTTTTGGATAAATACCATAATTTGAAATGCACGTCTTTTAGATTATTGGAGCCCATTATGTAGGGCATGCAAAGTTGCCTTGGGCATTTTAGAAACGAATAATAGTGTACCAGATGAATTTGAAGAAGCAAGGGTTGTACCTACCGGAATTTGAACATGATAATTGTGGCGCAGGCTTTATCTGCAGTCTAAAGGGAAAGAAATCCAATGACATTATTCACAAGGCCTTGGAGATTCTGGATAAGTTGGAACATCGTGGTGCGGTGAGTGCAGATGGAAAAACAGGAGATGGGGCAGGTATCCTAATAGATATTCCTCATGATTTCTTTAAGGACAGTTGCAACTTCGATCTACCCGAGCCAGGGCAATATGCCGTGGCCAACGTTTTTTTACCACAGAAAGAAAATCAACGCAATTTTTGTATTTCCGTCCTTGAGGAAAACATCAAAAAACAAGGCCTCCAACTATTGGGCTGGCGCAATGTCCCAGTGAACAAGTCGGTTCCAGGACGTATCGCCATGGAAACGGAGCCTTTTGTAAAACAGATCTTTGTGGCCAAGGAAAATGGGGAGCAGTCCTATTTTGATTTTAACATCAAACTCTTCATTGCCCGTAAAATCACGGAACATACCATTATAGAGTCCAAACTGTCCGAGAGTAAGTTTTTCTACATCCCCAGCCTCTCCACGAAAATTATCATTTTTAAGGGACTGTTAATGCCCAAGGACATCAGTTTGTATTACAAAGACCTAATGAATCCCAAAGTGGTCACCAGATTGGCCTTGGTTCACCAAAGGTTTTCCACCAATACCTTCCCCACTTGGGACTTGGCACAGCCTTTCCGTTATATGTGCCATAATGGTGAAATCAATACCTTGCGCGGCAATGTCTCCAGGATGCGTTCTAGGGAGGGCTTGCTTAACAGTGATTTATTTGGTCCTCAAATAAAGGAGATACTCCCCATTATTCTTCCCGGAAAATCGGATTCGGCGACCATGGATATGGTTGTTGAGCTATTGTTGATGACTGGCAGGTCGTTGCCGGAGGTGATGATGATGTTGGTCCCCGAAGCTTGGGAAAAGAACTCAGAAATGTCCGAGGCCAAACGTGCCTTTTATGAATACAATTCCTGTGTTATGGAACCTTGGGACGGACCCGCTTCCATTCCCTTTACCGATGGAAATTATATCGGCGCGGTTTTGGATCGGAATGGATTGCGACCTTCCCGATATTCGGTCACCAAGGATGGATATGTAGTGATGTCGTCGGAAACCGGGGTGGTGGAATTGGAGCCGGAAAATATAGAATATCACGGCAGATTGGAACCTGGCAAAATGTTCCTGGTGAACATGGAAGAGGGGAGAATAGTGAACGATGAGGAGATAAAGGAAGAAATTGCGCAAAAGCATCCTTATAAAAAATGGCTGGACAATAATTTGGTACACCTCCGGGACATCCCGTATAACGATTGTCCCTTGTTTTTGGGAGAAGCCACATTGGAGAAAAGAAAATCGGCCTTTGGATATACTTTGGAGGATATCAACACCATTATTCTGCCCATGGGAAAGAATGCCAAGGAACCCATTGGTTCCATGGGATCGGACACCCCTATAGCAGTACTCTCGGAACGGCCCCAATTGCTTTATAATTATTTTAAACAGCTTTTCGCACAGGTCACCAACCCTCCCCTGGATGGAATCCGGGAGGAACTGATTACCGATATCAGCCTTACTTTGGGCATGGACCATAATATCTTCGATATAACGGAATACCATTGTAGAAAACTAAAAATCCAAAATCCGGTCATTTCCAAGGAGGACCTGGATAAAATAAAAAATTACGATTCCAGCCCGGATTACAAAGTAGTATCCATCCCTATCCTATACGAAGTCAACAAAGGTCTCAACGGCCTGGAAGATGCTTTGGAATCCATTTTGGAGCAGGCATCCAAGGCAATTGATGAGGAGGCCAACATTATAATTCTTTCGGACCGCTATGTTAGTGCGGAGAACGCGCCTATTCCGGCACTATTGGCCTGTTCTTATGTGAACAGTGGCCTTCAGCGATTGGGCAAGCGCTCGAAACTCAGTATTATCATCGAATCGGCGGAACCTAGGGAAGTGCACCATTTCTGCCTGTTGTTCGGGTTTGGGGCAAGTGCCATCAATCCCTATCTCGTCAATGAAATTATCGGAGAGCAAATTGAGGAAAACGATATCACCGAATTTACCTTTGAGGAGGCCATCGAAAATTACAACAAGGCCATAGGCAAGGGAATTTTAAAGGTAATGAACAAAATCGGTATCTCTACCCTGAATTCGTACCGCGGTTCACAGCTATTCGAGTGTATCGGCATCAACACCAAGGTGGTGGACAAATACTTCCCGAACACCCCAACACGAATCCAAGGTATCGGTTTGTATGAAATTGAAAAGGAAATTACCAAAAGACATAAAAAGGCATTTGGCCTAAAAGAAGTAGCGGCCACCCTAGACTTGGAAATCGGAGGGGAATATCGATGGCGAAGGGAAGGCGAAAAACATATGTTCAATCCTTTGTCCATCGCCAAGCTCCAAAAGGCCGTACGTAACAACGAGAAGCAGACGTATAAGGAATTCTCCGAAATGGTGAACGAACAGTCCAAAAATTTAATGACCATTCGTGGATTGTTCGAATTTTCCAATTTTGACCCCATTCCCTTGGAGGAGGTGGAGCCATGGACCGAGATTGTGAAACGCTTTAAGACCGGAGCCATGTCCTACGGATCCATTAGTAAGGAGGCCCATGAAAACCTGGCCATTGCCATGAACCGAATCGGCGGCAAAAGCAATTCCGGCGAAGGGGGCGAAGATGCCGATCGATTTTATAGAAATGCCTCCGGTGATTGGCGCAATAGTGCCATAAAACAAGTGGCCTCCGGAAGGTTTGGGGTAACTTCCAATTACCTGACCAATGCCAGGGAAATACAGATTAAGATGGCACAGGGCGCCAAACCGGGCGAAGGGGGGCAGCTTCCGGGACCCAAGGTAAATCCAGCCATCGCCAAGACGCGGAACTCCACCCCGTATGTGGGATTGATTTCTCCTCCGCCGCATCACGATATCTACTCTATTGAGGATCTATCACAGTTGATTTATGATCTTAAATCTGCAAATAGGGAAGCGAGGGTAAATGTTAAATTGGTTTCCGAAGTAGGTGTGGGCACTGTAGCGGCCGGGGTTTCCAAGGCCAAGGCCGATGTTGTACTCATATCTGGATTCGATGGTGGTACCGGGGCCTCGCCCCTCACCTCCTTGAAGCATGCCGGGCTCCCTTGGGAGTTGGGAATTGCGGAAGCGCAACAGACCTTGGTACTTAATGACCTTAGAAACCGGATTATTTTAGAATGTGACGGTCAGCTAAAGACGGGAAGGGATGTAGCCGTGGCCTGTCTTTTGGGCGCCGAAGAATTCGGCTTCGCAACGGCACCATTGGTCGCCTCAGGTTGTATTATGATGCGTGTCTGCCATTTAAACACGTGTCCCGTGGGTATCGCAACACAAAATCCGGAATTGCGTAAAAAATTCGAGGGCAAACCGGAGCATGTGGTCAACTACATGTATTTTGTGGCCCAGGAACTACGGGAAATCATGGCGCAGTTGGGCTTCAGGACCGTAAATGAAATGGTGGGACAAGTTCAAAAATTGGATCGGAAAAAGGCGATAGATCATTATAAGGCGGCGGGCATAGACCTTACCCCAATTTTATACCAAGTGGAAGTACCCACGGGGACTAAATTCTATAATACCCAGATGCAGCAACACGATGTGGACAAGTCCATAGAATTCGATATTATCGCCAAGGCCCATCCGGCCCTGTTCCGAAAGGAAAAACTGACCTTGGATTTCCCCATACACAACACAGACCGTGCGGTGGGCGCCATTATCAGTAATGAAATTTCGAAAATATATGGTGCGGAGGGACTTCCTGAAAATACGTTAAAACTCAATTTTACCGGTTCTGCAGGACAGAGTTTTGGGGCTTTTGCCACAAAAGGACTCACCATGGTGGTCAATGGTAACACCAACGACTATTTGGGCAAGGGATTATCCGGGGCCAAATTGGTCATCAAAGTACCTTTCCAGTCTACCCTTCAACCGGAGGACAATGTCATTACCGGCAACGTGACCCTGTATGGTGCCACTTCCGGTGAGGCCTATATCAATGGAAAGGCAGGGGAGCGGTTCTGTGTTAGAAATTCCGGCGCCAAGGCGGTCGTGGAAGGAATCGGTGACCATGGCTGTGAATATATGACCGGTGGCATAGCGGTAATCCTGGGCCAAGTCGGAAGAAATTTTGGTGCGGGAATGAGCGGTGGTATTGCGTATGTCTTTGATGAGAAAAAGACATTCCGGAAAAAATGCAATGCGGAGACCCTAAACCTTCTAAAGGTGGAGGAAGACAACGATATAAGACAACTTAGGGAACTGATCGAAAACCACTACAATGCCACCTTAAGTCCATTGGCGCAGCGCATTTTGGAGGATTGGGAAGAGCAGCTTCCCAAATTCATCAAGGTGTTCCCTGAGGAGTACAGACAAGCATTGATCCGATTGGAAAAAGAAAAGTTGGAAACCATATAATTCAAGAAATGGGAAAGATTACAGGATTTTTGGAGTTTGATAGAAAAGTGGAGGATTATGCCCCTGTAGAGGAGCGCGTTAAAAACTTCAAGGAATTTACCCTCCCCATGAAGGAAAAGGAATTAAAGGACCAAGGTGCCCGTTGTATGGACTGTGGTATCCCCTTTTGCCACAGTGGATGCCCTTTGGGAAATTTAATCCCCGATTTTAATGATGCGGTTTATCGCGGCAAATGGGAAAAAGCGGCAGGTATTCTTCATGCTACCAATAACTTCCCTGAATTTACCGGGCGATTGTGCCCGGCACCTTGCGAGGAAGCCTGTGTCCTAGGCATCAATGAGGATCCCGTTTCCATTGAGAACATTGAAAAAAATATAGCCGAAACGGCGTTTAAAAAAGGTTGGGTAAAGGCCCAACCCCCAAAGATCAGAACTGAAAAGAAAGTTGCTGTTATTGGTTCCGGCCCTGCCGGATTGGCCGCGGCCCAACAATTAAACCGGGCCGGACATTGGGTCACGGTATTCGAGCGGGACGAAAAACCTGGTGGGTTATTGCGATATGGTATCCCGGACTTCAAAATGGAAAAGCATATTATAGACCGAAGATTGAAGGTTTTGGAAGAGGAAGGGATAACATTTCAATGCAACACCCATGTAGGAAGGGATTTGGAAGCCACCCAACTAAAGGAAGAATTTGATGCCATTGTGCTCTGTGGAGGCGCTACGGTGCGGCGAAACCTACCCATTAAGGGTTCTGACCTAAATGGAGTGGTCCAAGCCATGGATTTTCTGCCTCAAAACAATCGAAGAGTGGATGGCGTTAAAAAGTTTGACCATGAAATTTTGGCAACCGATAAAAACGTCATCGTTATCGGTGGTGGGGACACGGGATCTGACTGTATCGGTACTTCGTTCCGCCAAGGCGCAAAATCGGTGGTCAATTTTGAAATCATGCCTATGGCAACAACGGACAGGCCGGAACACCAGCCTTGGCCATTTTGGCCTATGCGATTGCGGACCAGTTCTTCTCACAAAGAAGGTGCGGAACGCTTTTTTAGCATTTCTACCAAGGAATTTATCGGGGATGACAAAGGCAATCTAAAAGGCCTGATTACCTCGGAAGTAGAATGGATCAAGCAACCGGGCCAACGTCCCGTTTTAAAAGAAGTAGCCGGAACGGAAAAAGAGTGGGAATGCGAACTGGCACTTCTTGCATTGGGCTTTACCGGGTCCGAAATGACCATTGCGGAACAATTAGGGCTGGAAGCCGATCAAAGGACCAACATCAAGGCAACAGAGGCCGATTACCAAACCAATGTGCCTGGAGTGTTTGTTGCCGGTGACCAAAGGAGGGGACAGTCCTTGATCGTTTGGGCCATTTCCGAAGGTAGACAAGCTGCACATCATGTGGACACCTACCTTATGGGAAGTTCGGAATTACCCTTAAAGGGGGAGGGTGACTTACCCAGGATATAAGACGTAATGGATTTGTAAGCGGGATTTGGTTTTGTGCTCCAAGTAGGATAGAATATCCCTATTCTTCCATTTCTTGTTTCCACTTGCCCAGCATTTTTTTGATGTCGATTCCACCTCGAAACGCTACAATTAGGGTGACTATAGCATACCAAATTACCACTAAGGCACATATTAGGGTCCAAAACCAATGTTCCATGTCAGCTACTTCTTTTTGATTATGGGTTTTAACAACGAACCAACGATCATCGCCAATCCTGCTGCAAAATAGGTGCTTACCCCAAATTTATAGGGTCCAATATCGGCTATCCATTCCCGGGTTATCGGTACTTCCTGAAAAACCAAGTAGCTTATGGGTATCACACAACCAATGGTAATGGCAGCGATAGCACCCCAATTGTTGGCCGGTTTCCAATAGCAGGCGGCGATCAACAAAGCACTCATACTGGACAGATATATGGTACCTGTAACCTGAAGATACACCCAGAGGTCTCCCTTAAGGGGATACCAGAGACCATAAAGCAACAAAAAAATTCCAATGAGACCAATTAAAATGCGATTCCAACGAAGTCCTTTTGCATCCGACCACAGTCCTTTGTGGATGGGCTTCATAATATCGTTATAAATAACCGAACTCCAAGCAATCATATAGGAGGAATTGGTGGACATGTCCGCGGCCAACATAGCGGCAACTACAATACCGATCAGTCCTACCGGCAAAAGTTCGGCAAACATGGTGGGCATGGCCATAATGGCCTCGCCGTCGGCAAATTTTTCCGGACCAAAATAATGTAGGGCGGCAATGCCCAATACCGCTGGTATTACGAACCGGACCAACATAAAAGGCGATGTACCCATGAAAATCCGTTTGGCAGTCCTTGTATCTTTTGCGGACAATACCCGCGAAATAATGGTCTGCCAAGTTAAGATGGAGGCGAAGGCCAAAAGAACATCGAGTAAGATACGATCCCAGCCATAAGCATCATTCTTGAAGGGATCGTAGGCCAACGGACCTTTTATGCGATCTAGGCTGTGCAGCAATTCCATCCATCCAAACTGATGGATAACCAGAAAAACAACGGCAAGGAGTCCAAGGCTCATTACTACAAATTGGATATAGTCGGTTATAAATACTGAAATCATGCCCCCGAGGATGGTGTAGGCAGCTACACCCAGGAGAATGAGGGTCATCACAATTTCCAAATAACTCAAATCAAAACCACAGACCGCCGTTAAAAAATTACCGGCCTGTCGTAAAAAAACACCCATATTGAGCAATCCGCCCAATACGATGACCACTCCACTGGCCCATCTTACTTTTGCACCGAATTTATCCTCAAAAAGTTCCGGAAGCGTAATCACCTGTTTATCCCGCAGGGGTTTAACGCAAAATCCGGTATATCCGATAACGAACATAGCAAAGGCTAAGGCGATACCTGGGGTAATACCCACGAAACCGTATTTAAAACCCAACTCCGCATTGGCCATACAGGTGGCTATGCCAAATTCGGTTGCGGCCAGAGATGCAATGCCCAGGTAGAGGTCTACACTCCTGCCTGCCACCAGAAAGTCATTTACATTCCGTACGTACCGCCTCACCCAAAGTCCCGCTGCTATAGACCCAACCAGGTATAGCACTACGAGTCCACCATCGACAACAAAGTCAAAATTCGTCATTTGGCGTTCTTTAGGTCAACGGCAATCCGTTGTAATCCTTCCAAAACCAATTCCGATATTTTTATTCCCTTGTTCTTTGAGGCAAGCGTTGGATCGCCAAAAACGCCATTCTTGGTCATTTCCTTCATGGAGCGGTAAAGTGCTGCCTTTGGAGCATGTAACATGTCCCCCTCGGCCCAAGAAAAGGTTTGGGAGTGTTTTCCTTTTTCATAAGCATCCGTTCGCACCAATTGTGGGGCAATCAACAACATTAATGAAGTTTCAAATTCCCCGGCATGGCCTGTACTGAATGGGCCGCCTTCACTTAGCTCCACCAGTTTGGGCCCTCCCAATTTCCACCAGGTAACCAGGGTAACTTGCACGTTGGGATAGGCATTTCCCAGTTTTTCCACCAAAACCTGACTTATTCCTTGATTTCCTCCATGACTGTTTACGATCAGGATATTGGTGAATCCGTGATGCACCACGGATTTTATGGTATCTTCAACATACGCCATAAACGTGGCATGACTCAAGCTCAACGAGCCCAAGAAATCCATATGATGGTCGGAACAACCCGTGGAAAGCGCAGGTAGAACAACTATTCCGTCCGGTATTTTTTCGTGAAGCGAACGAGCAAAATGCTCCCCGATCATCCTATCGGTGGCCAACGGCAAATGGGGCCCATGTTGTTCGGTGGCGGATACCACCAGAAGAACCGGGGTCATTCGGTCAATTTTTTTAAAATCCAAGGAGGTCAATTCATCCCAAATCATAACGCTATGTTTTTACCGCCCACATTTCCACTTCCACACGCAAGGTCATTAACAAACCTGATTCTACCGCAGTGCGAACAGGTTTGGGCTCCATAAAGTAGTGTTTGTATACTTCATTAAAACGCGGCCATTCCTTAAGATCCTTCAGATATACATTTACCTTGAAGACATCTTGAAGCGTGCAACCCGCCGAAGCCAATTGTAGCGCACAATTGTCCATGGTATAAGAGGCCTGTTCCTCAATACTATCACCAATTACATTCCCAGCCCTGTCAATAGCCGCCTGTCCCGAGATAACGATCAATTTCCCAGGGTTGACCTCCAAGACCGGTGAATAAGGTCCGGCAGTTTTGTGCTGGCCGGCATTGTTCGGCAATTGTTTATTTGGGGCGCCCGAAGCATCCCCTGTTTTTGGCATTAAGGGCATATATCCCGTAAAACCAATTATCTTCCAGGTATCCCCGACCTTTTTACATCGATATAAGGTCTGCCAATCAGTTTCTATTTGACCACCGTCCTTTTTCTTGATGGGTCCAAAAAACTTTTTGTGCAATAAAGCGACATCGCCCTGAATCTCTATATCTTGCAAAATGGTCACTCTGTGAAATGCGTATTCCTTGTTTTCTTCCAAATCCAATTGGGCAAAATCCGCCGCTTGGGAAAGCCATTCGTCTTTATAGGACTCCAGGTCTGGGAATTTTAGTTCCCATTTATCCACATTTCTGTTTTTCCCCGCATCGATACCCATAAATCCATCGGCCATAAAATCATTTTCAACCATACTCCAATCTTGGGAAACAAATGCTTTTATGTCCCTATTTACCAACATTTCCCAAAGGTATCTTCTGTCCGGATCATTGGCTGGAAAAGGATTCTTCTTCATGCCTTATATTCTTTTGTGCTTATTTGATAGTTGGTAATGGCCGCAATATCAGGTTCCACGCCTAGACCTTTACCCTCTGGTAGAAAAACGTAAGGAGGTTCCTTCCTGAGCGATGTTTTAAGCAAATCGTGTTCCCTGATCAACCTTCCAAAAATGTCACTGGGCCAGATGCAGGATTCCGCGGCCGCCGCCGAATGGACATACATGGCCTCAAGAATTCCCAAATCCACCTCAGATCCATGCCAACATGGAAGCTCTGCCGCACTGGCAATATGGTCCAAGCGTTGAAAATTGGCCAATCCGCAATTAAAATTGAATCCATCTACCGCCTGTTGTTGAATGGCTTGTATACTGTCCTTAATACGTTGTCCATGAAGGATATAAGGCAAAGAAACATGTAACACTATAGGTATGGCACTATACGCCCTTAACCGCGAATATTCAGAAAGTTGCCATCTGGGGATGGGATCCTCCAAACAAAGTACATTGCCCACTTCACTTAGGCCGTCCAAGCGTTTCCTGGTCTCAAATGCATATTCCCAACGTTCGTTGGGGTCTAGAATCACTTGCATCCCGGGTGCGGCCTCGGCTATTTTTGTACACCAACCCACTACGTCATCCTCCAGATCTGTCTTAAATTTTAGACAATCATATCCTTGTTCATGGAAATCGGCGGCCAGCTGACCAATGTCTTCCAGATGACGATGACTGGACCAAGCCCCAATTTTTACCCTATCGCGTACGGCGCCTCCCAATAGGTCTACGACCCTCAGGTCCTTCAGTTTTGCATAGGCATCCCATAAAGCACACTCAAATCCATCATGCTCCCTGCAGAAAACGAAGGGTAATTTTTGAAATGTCAGTTTTTCAATATCCATTCCAACGAGAACTTCACAGATATGGTGTACCCTATTCCAGTCATGTCCTCTATACAATTCGCCCCAACCTATGATACCATTGCTTAACTCCAATTGTACGAGCAATTTGGAAATTTCGTCAAACTGAACGCTCCATCCTGCTTTTGCACCGACCGGGAGTTTATGCAACGGCTTGTCAATGCCTTTACTAGCTATGGTTCCCGGGTGTGCCGGCACTTTAACTTCGAATAGTTTGATATGAGCAATTTGCATAAGTCTTAGGTGTTAGGAATAAAACTATTGGCATATAATAAATTGATAAAACCGGCATCCACATTTAATGTCTGTCCGGTAATGGAATTGGCCAATTGTGACAACAAAAAAACCACTGCATTACCACAATCCCGAGGACTTATCATATGCCGAAGGCTTTGATAATCATCCTTCTGTGCGTCGATCCACTCCGTCGGTCTATTGGTCCAAGAAGCTACGGCCTCCCGACTCTGTAGGGAATCCACATAACCGGGTGCAACCGCATTACAGCGCACACCGTATTGCCCCAATTCGATAGCCATTCCCCGGGTCAATCCTTCTACGGCAGCTTTAGCGCTCGCATATAAGGCATATTTTGATATGGTCTTTTGTGCATGAACGGAAGAGATGTTTACGATATGGCCTACCTGATCGGTTTCCCTCAATTGCCTGACAAAGGCCCGTGCCATTAACCAAACTCCTTTCACATCGATATCGTACAAATGATCGAATTCGGATTCTCCGGTCAAATGGGCATTCTTTTGCCATCCTATGCCCGCGTTATTTACAAGACCATGGACCGGACCATGGTTCTTTTTTATATCCTTAAAAATTCGCTCCACATCCCCGGTTTTGGAAATATCCCCGACTATGGCATGGGCATTTGGATAGTTTGCCACGGCAGCCTCGGTTCTCGCCTCGTCCAAATCATTGAGCAATAGGGTCCCTCCACATTCCGAAATAGCTTCGCAGATACCGGCACCGACCCCAACACCTGCGCCTCCGGTAACCAAAAACCTTTTACCCGTAAAGTCTATTTTAAGCATGGGTTACTATTTGCATTGCTTCGGATTTAAGTCCCTTGCGTTTTTTAATAGGTAGCACGTCCACCGGATAGGTCAAAAATACAGCCCGTGTTAAAACTGGCCTCCTTGGATACGATCCAACAGGCCAAAGCCGCAACTTCATCCGTTGTTCCTAATCTTCCCATGGGTATTTTAGATGTCATATATTCCAACATTGCGGGAGCCGTATCCTTGTTCATCGGAGTGGCAATTACAGCTGGGGCAATTCCGTTTACCGTAATTCCCTTATCGGCATATTCCTTTCCCACTCCTTTAATGAGGCCCATAAGACCCGATTTGCTCGAGGCATACCCGACCATACCCGGGTTCCCTTCTTTTCCTCCGATGGAAGCCAGATGAAGGATTCTTCCATATTGCTGACTGCACATTTGCGGCAATACCGCCTTGGTTACAATAAATGGACCGGTTAGGTTAATGTCCAATACCTGTTTAAAATCCGCTAAGGAATAATCCAGAATCTTTGTCGAGGAAGGGCCGACGATAGCGGCAGAGTTGACCAAAATGTCCAATCTGCCTTCTTTTTCAGCTACAGATTTAACCGCTCTGTTTAATCCTTTTTCATCAGTGATGTCCACCTGCAACGTCTTAATGGAACGGGCACCCTGTTGTAATTTTGGAAAGTCGTTTTCTAGCAGATCAAATGTAGTAACATCCGCGCCTTCTTCAAAAAGTCGTTCCGCAATGGCCTTGCCTATTCCTCTTGCACCCCCTACTACTATAGCTACCTGGCCTTCGAACCTATTCATATCTCTATTTTACCTACATAATACCATACTTCGCGAACGCTTCCGTAGCGGACATCCCATTCTGAATCGCCTTTAGGACCACTTTTTCTCCCCGAGCTTTTTCCAAAGCCGCTTCCACGACCTCATTCTCTATAGTTTGTGGAATAAGGCAGACACCATCCCGATCGCCAAAAACAATATCACCGGGATTGATGAGCACACCGTTCATTTCCACAGGTACACGGTAATCTATCACCTTGCCTCTTGGACCTTGATCTTGTGCATAGCTACCATAGGAGAATACGGGGAAGCCAAGTTTAAGAATTCCTGTGGTATCCCTCGAATAACCATCTACTACGGCACCTATTGCTCCACATTCCATGGCCCTTGCGCTCATCAATTCGCCCCAAAGGGCATATTTAGGGGAGGAACCGGTGCAGATATACACCTCGTTCTTTTTTAGGTCATCCAGTGCCTCCAGCATTAAACCAAAGGGTTTGGACATAACGGAATTCCTTGTATTTGGGGAAATTTCGCCGAAACTATCTGCTTCCAGGACGGGCATAGCCCTACCT